>OJKC01000048.1_pt1 | contig 132073 bp, 100 predicted proteins | sample 1596401 | NCBI WGS metagenome assembly OJKC01 (sample SAMEA4350162, study PRJEB24818) | metagenome | biome: human; feature: gut; material: faeces | place: Denmark | collected 2013-09 | reverse complement strand
ACTGTACGGCGCACTTTATCCGCACCGATCTGTTGACCGCTGGTGTCCTGGCAAATCTCCGGCAAGTGACCGAATACGCAGCCAAGCATGAGAGCCGGTTTGTGAAACTACTTGTCCAGCAGAACGAAATCGGCGGCAAGAGAAAGACCGCCGCAGCCACCAAGCAGCTTGAACAGGCGCAGGAGCGGATTGCCGAAGTGAGCCGCATTATCAAGCGGCTGTATGAGGACAATGTGAACGGCAAAATCAGCGACGAGCGTTTCATGGAACTGTCGGCAGACTATGAGCAGGAGCAGCGGGAACTGAAAGACCGCACCGCCGCATTGCAGGCGGAACTGGACAAGTCGCAGGCGGCCACCGTTAACGCCGAGAAATTCATGGGGATTGTCCGCAAGCACCTTGCCTTTGAGGAATTGACACCCACCCTCTTGCGGGAAATGATTGAGAAAATCGTCGTGCATGAGTGCAGCTATGACGAGAACGGCACCCGCAGGCAGGACATTGAGATTTATTACAGCTTTGTCGGCAAAATTGACTTGCCCGAAGCCTAACGCCCGACCTATCCGACACAATGGCCAAGTGCCGGATAGGAACGGCAAAATTTTTTACACTTCTATTACTTCTTTATCGCACATCAGCAAAGAGTCAGGGCATGAAGCAGCTCATGGCGGGCGGCGGCGTGGCCCTCATCGGCATCACCCTGGTTCCCCTGCTGTCCGGCCTGTTCGGTTAATCCCGAACCCCTGCAACCCGTTCACCAACCATTCACTGTAAGGAGGCTTTTATGAAACCGAACGATCTTTCCAAGCCGGAATATACGGTACAGGAAATCATGCAAATCCTTGTCATTTCCATTGGCGCTGGTCTGGGTATCTGGGGTGCTATCACCTTGTTGGAGGGCTACGAAAACGAGGACGAAAGCCTGAAGCGGCGCGGCCTGGATATGGTGTTGGCGGGCGGCAATATTGCGGCGCTGGCACCGGAATGTCTTCGGATTGAACTTCCGGCCTCGGACGGTTCGGACAATCATTGAGCCTCAAGAAATCCTCTGCCCCTTCCGCTTTATGCGGGAGGGGCAAGAAAGGAGGTCAAGCGTTTGGATTTCTTATGGGATTCCATCACAGAGTGGCTCAAAGAACTGCTGGTCAGCGGTATTATGAGTAACCTGTCCGGGATGTTCGACCATGTAAACCAGAAGGTCGGGGAAATCTCCACCCAGGTGGGAACTACTCCGCAGGCATGGAACAGCGGCGTGTTTTCGATGGTGCAGAACCTTTCGGAAACAGTCATTGTCCCGATTGCCGGTGTCATTCTGGCTTTTGTGATGACGCTGGAGTTGATCCAGTTGATTACGGACAAAAACAATCTCCACGATGTGGATACCTGGATGTTCTTCAAGTGGATTTTCAAAACGGCCTGTGCCATTCTCATCGTCACCAACACTTGGAACATTGTCATGGGCGTATTTGATGTGGCTCAGAGCGTGGTCAATAACGCAGCGGGCGTCATCATCTCAGATGCCTCCATTGACATTTCCAGTGTGGTCACAGATATGGAGGCGCGATTGATGGAGATGGATTTAGGGCCGCTGTTCGGTCTCTGGTTCCAGAGCCTTTTCGTGGGTATTACCATGTGGGCGCTGACGATCTGTATTTTCATCATCGTGTATGGCCGTATGGTGGAGATCTATCTGGTGACTTCCGTGGCCCCGATCCCGATGGCGACCATGCTCAACCGGGAATGGGGACAGATGGGCCAGAATTATCTCCGTTCGCTGTTTGCCCTGGGCTTTCAGGCATTTCTCATCATTATCTGCGTGGGCATCTATGCCGTTCTGGTGCAGAACATCGCACTGGAGAGCGACATCAGCGCGGCAATCTGGACCTGCATGGGCTATACGGTGTTGCTGTGCTTCACTCTCTTTAAGACCGGCAGCCTTGCCAAGAGCGTGTTCAATGCCCACTAACCCATGAAAGGAGGCTTTCCTTTATGGCCTATGTTAACGTGCCAAAGGATTTGAGCAAGGTAAAAACCAAAGTGATGTTCAACCTCACCAAGAGACAGCTCATCTGTTTCGGCAGCGGCGCACTGGTCGGCGTTCCGCTGTTTTTCCTGCTCAAATCTTATATCAGTACCAGCACCGCCTCGCTGTGTATGGTGCTTGTGATGCTGCCGTTCTTTCTGTTCGCCATGTATGAAAAGAACGGCCAGCCCTTTGAAAAAGTCATTCACAACTATGTGCAGGTGCGGTTCGTCCGCCCCAAGCACCGGCCTTATCAGACCGACAATTTCTATGCCGTGTTAGACCGGCAGTATCATTTGGACAAGGAGGTACAACGCATTGTCTGCAAAAACGACACAAAAAAGAAAGATGACCCGCGCCGAGCGCCGGGAGATCGCGGCCGCCATCGAACGGGCGAAGCGGACGGATAAGAAACAGCAGTCGGCCCAGCAGTCCATTCCCTATGAGCGGATGTGGCCGGACGGTGTATGCCGCGTGACCGGCAATTTCTACACCAAGACCATCCAGTTTCAGGACATCAACTATCAGCTTTCGCAGAACGAGGACAAGAGCGCCATTTTTGATGCCTGGTGTGATTTCCTCAACTACTTTGACAGCTCCATCCGATTTCAGTTTTCATTCCTGAACCTGACCGCCAGCAAGGAGAGCTTTGAACAGAGCATTTTTATCCCGCCCCAGAATGATGCTTTTGACAGCATCCGGGCCGAGTACGCTGAAATGCTCCAGAATCAGCTTGCCAAGGGCAACAACGGGCTGACCAAGACCAAGTTTCTGACCTTTGGTATCGAGGCGGACGGCATCAAGACGGCAAAGCCCCGGCTGGAGCGCATTGAAAACGACATTCTCAACAACTTCAAGCGGCTGGGTGTATCCGCTGCCGTCTTAAACGGACTGGAACGCCTACGCCTGATGCACGACATCTTCCACATGGACGATCAGAGCCGATTTCAGTTCTCCTGGGATTGGCTGGCACCCAGCGGGCTGTCCACCAAGGACTTTATCGCGCCGTCCTCCTTCGAGTTCAAAGAGGGGCGCACCTTCCGTATGGGCAAAAAGTTCGGCGCGGTGTCCTTGCTGCAAATCCTGGCACCGGAGCTGAATGACCGGATGCTGGCAGACTTTCTGGATATGGAGAGCAGCCTGATCGCTACGATGCACATTCAGTCTGTGGACCAGGTAGCTGCCATCAAGACGGTCAAACGCAAGATCACCGATCTGGACAAGATGAAGATCGAGGAGCAGAAAAAAGCGGTCCGCGCTGGATATGATATGGACATCATTCCCTCCGACCTTGCCACCTACGGCACCGAGGCGAAAAACCTTCTGAAGGAGCTGCAAAGCCGCAACGAGCGAATGTTCCTGATGACATTTCTGCTGGTGAATACCGCCGACACCAAGCAGCAGCTTGACAACAACGTGTTCCAGGCATCCAGCATCGCGCAGAAATACAACTGTCAGCTTGTGCGCCTGGACTACCTGCAGGAGGAGGGGCTGATGAGCAGCCTGCCGCTGGGCTTCAATCAGGTGGAGATTCAGCGCAGTCTTACCACTTCCAGTACGGAAATCTTTATCCCATTTACTACCCAGGAGCTGTTTCAATCCGGCGGAGAGGCTCTGTATTACGGCCTGAACGCTCTGTCCAGCAACCTCATCATGGTGGATCGGAAAAAACTCAAAAATCCCAACGGCCTGATTCTCGGTACGCCGGGCAGCGGCAAGTCCTTCTCCGCCAAGCGCGAGATCACCAATGCGTTCCTCATCACCGGGGACGATATTGCCATCTGCGACCCGGAGGGAGAATACTTCCCGCTGGTGCAGCGGCTGGGCGGTCAGGTAATTCGTATTTCTCCGACAAGCTCCGACTACATCAACCCCATGGACATCAACTTAAACTATTCTGACGATGAAAACCCGCTTTCTCTGAAGGCGGATTTTATTTTGTCCCTGTGTGAGCTGGTGGTTGGCAGTCGAGATGGATTGCAGCCCGTGGAAAAGACGGTCATTGACCGCTGTGTGCGTCTTATTTATCAGCCGTACCTCAATGACCCCCGCCCGGAGAACATTCCTATTCTGGGTGATCTGTATGAGGCCCTTCTGAAGCAGGACGAGAAAGAAGCCCACCACATCGCCACTGCGCTGGAAATCTATGTGTCCGGCTCGCTCAATGTGTTCAATCACCGCACGAATGTGGATGTCAACAACCGCATCGTCTGCTACGACATCAAGGAACTGGGCAAGCAGTTAAAAAAGCTGGGGATGCTCATTGTCCAGGATCAGGTATGGGGCCGCGTCACCGCCAACCGCGCCGCTGGCAAGTCCACCCGATACTATATGGACGAGTTCCATCTGCTGCTTAAAGAGGAACAGACTGCCGCATACAGCGTGGAGATTTGGAAGCGGTTCCGCAAATGGGGCGGTATTCCCACCGGTATTACCCAGAACGTCAAGGACCTGCTTTCCTCCCGCGAGGTAGAGAACATCTTTGAGAACAGCGACTTTGTGTATATGCTCAACCAGGCTGGCGGTGACCGGCAGATTCTTGCCAAGCAGCTCAATATCAGTCCCTATCAGCTCTCCTATGTGACCCATTCCGGCGAGGGCGAGGGGCTTTTGTTTTACGGAAATGTCATTCTGCCGTTCATTGACCGGTTCCCGAAGGATACCGAACTGTACGCCGTAATGACCACCAAACCAAATGAAATCAAAAAGGAGGCGTAAATTTATGGATACTTCTATCTTCAAACAGGACGCACTGGCAAAGAAAAAGGTGTCGGTGCTGGCAGATACCACGCTTGCTCTGTCTACCTTTGTTCAGGCCCAGCGCGTGGGCGCAAGGCTCAATGAGCGCGGACTGGCCGGGATTCTGCGTCTGGCCGAGCTGCAATCCCAGCTTGTCCCGGATTGGGATAAGGATCACTTTGACGGAAAGGCACTGTTCATTCTCTGCTCCCTCCTGACGGAGCTGATGCTGAATGTATCCAGTGTTTCCGGCGATCTGGCCATCTATGGCGAGCTGGAGTCCATGTTGGAAGAAATCGCAGACGGTGAGTGGTTTGAGTAAGCAGAACACTCCCCGTCTCCAGTTTACCGACGCCGAGCGTGAGGATTCCCGGCTGAAAGAACATATCCGCAAGGCAGATAAGGCCGCTGACAAAGCGGAGGAGGCGCGGGCCAAAATTCCCAAGAAAAAGAAAAAAGTCAAGCAGCGCACTGTGGACCCGGCCACCGGGAAGAAAACGGTGCGCCTTCGTTTTGAGGAAGTGGATCAGCCTGCACCGGCCACCAAACTGACCCATACTGTCACAACGGCTCCCGGTCAGGCGATTGCCGTTCAGATGCACCGAAAAATCGGAGAAACCGAGGAGGACAACGTGGGCGTGGAAAGCGCCCACCGTCTGGAGGAAACTGCCGAGGGCGGCGCACATCTGGCCGCTTCTGCCCACCGCTCCCAAAAGCTGCGTCCCTACCGGGCTGCGGCAAGGGCGGAGAAAAAGCTGGAAAAGGCCAATGTCAATGCCTTGTACCAGAAAACCATGCAGGACGATCCGGCCAGCTTCAGCAACCCGCTTTCCCGCTGGCAGCAAAAACAGGCTATCAAAAAGCAGTATGCTGCCGCCAAGCGCACCGGACAGACTGCCGGTACTGCGGCAAAGGCTGCGGACAATACAGCCAAGGCCGCCAAAAAGACTGCCGAGGAGACAAAAAAGGCAGGCAGCTTTGTCTGGCGGCACCGGCGCGGATTCGGCATCGCCATTGCGCTGTTTCTCATTCTGTGTTTTTTCCTGAACAGCCTTTCCTCCTGTTCGGTTCTGCTGGAGGGCGGAATGTCCGGCCTCGCCGGTTCCACCTATCCCTCCCGTGATGAGGATATGCTGGGTGCGGAAGCTGCCTATGCACAGATGGAAGCTGACCTTCAGTATAAGATCGACCATTATGAGAGCCTGCACAGCGGATATGACGAGTATCACTATGACCTGGATGAAATCAAGCACGACCCCTATGTGCTGATTTCCATTCTCACTGCCTACCATCAGGGAGAATGGACGCTTTCTGAGGTACAGGGAACGCTTGCCATGCTCTTTGACCGTCAGTACACGCTCACTGAGAATGTGGTGGTGGAAACCCGCTACCGCACCGAAACCTCCACGGACCCGGAAACCGGAGAAGAAACCAGCGAAGAAGTCCCTTATGACTATTACATCTGCTATGTAACCCTGGAAAACTTCGACCTGTCCCATCTGCCGGTCTATATCATGGGCGAGGAACAGGTCAGTATGTATGCCGTGTATATGGCGACCCTGGGCAACCGGCCGGACCTGTTCGCAGGCAATCCCAATGCCTCCACCAGAGAGGACTATCTGGATTACGATGTGCCGCCGGAGGCGCTGGAAGATGAAGTCTTTGCCGCCATGCTGAAGGAAGCAGAAAAATACCTGGGCTACCCCTATGTGTGGGGCGGTTCCAACCCCAGCACGTCCTTTGACTGCTCCGGTTTTGTGAGCTGGGTCATCAACCACTCCGGCTGGGATGTGGGCAGGCTGGGCGCACAGGGGCTTTGCGACATCTGCACCCCGGTGTCCTCCGCCAACGCACGCCCAGGCGATCTGATTTTCTTCAAGGGAACCTATGATACGCCGGGTGTCAGTCATGTGGGTATTTATGTGGGCGATGGGATGATGATCCACTGCGGAAATCCCATCTCTTACGCCAGCATCAATACATCGTACTGGCAGCAACACTTTTACACCTTTGGCCGTTTGCCGTAAAGGAGGGATTTTACCATGAACGCCAAGATCAACAAGCTCCGCAGTGAGCTGGATAAAAACAAGAACAAAATCTCCGAGCTTCAGAGCCGCAACCGGGAAATTGAGCGGCAGATTACAGAGCTGGAGAACAACGACATTCTGGAGCTGATTCACGCGCACAGCCTGGATATTACCCAGCTTGCCGCGCTGATCCAGACTATGAAAACCGACCCCGCCGCTGTCATGCGGGGAGAAATGGAGGAATCTGACCATGAAGAAATCTAAGCTGCGCTTCCTGACCTGTCTGGCTGTATGTATTCTTTGCATGAGCGCCTTTTCTGTCACGGCCTTTGCGGGCGGCGGCCCGGAATTTGAGGAAACGGAACCCATTGAAACTGTGTCGGAGCCGGAATCCGGCGAACCGCTGTCTGAGGAAACGGACATCGTGACCCGTGACCTGCTTTATGACAAGGCCACCAATAAGCAATTCATCACCATTGAGGACCGGGACGGCAATATCTTCTATCTGGTGATCGACTATGATGCACCGGTAAATGAGGACGAGGAACAGTTCAAGACCTACTTCCTGAATCCGGTGGATACGGACGATTTGTCGGCGCTGGCCAAGGAAGAAGAAACAGCGCCCTTGGTCTGCACCTGCTCAGAAAAATGTGTGGCAGGCGCAGTCAATACGAACTGCCCCGTCTGTGCCACCAATATGACCGAGTGCGCCGGTAAGGAAACCAAGCCTGCTGAACCGGAGCCGGAACCCACTACGGAACCGGAGCCAGAACCGGAAAAGAGCAATTCGGCTGCCGGTCTGCTGGTACTGCTGCTGATTGCAGCCCTGGGTGGCGGCGGTGCCTTTGCCTACATCAAGTTCATCAAAAACAAGCCGAAAACCAAGACATCCCCCGATTTGGATGATTATGACTTTGAGGACGAGAATGACGAGGAAGATGCGGAAATGCCGGAGGATGAGCTGGACGAGGAAGATGATGAGGACGGCACGGGAAGTGAGGGTAAATGACCTACTTCACCAACAGTCCCTTTGAACGCATGATGCAGCAGAAGCCGATGGGCGGGCGGGAAACCTGCCTTTCGGCGCTGCCGAAAAGTCACCGCTGCTATGGCTGCTCCAGCTATGGACGGGCTTGTTTCGGCCTGTGTCATCGTGACCTTATCATCAAGCCCAAACCCAAGGAAGGAGGAACCACGAAATGAAGCTGGTCATTGCGGAAAAGCCCTCTGTGGCAAAATCCATCGCTGCAGTTCTCGGCGCGAATAGCCGGAAGGACGGTTATCTGGAGGGCAACGGTTTTCTTGTCTCCTGGTGCGTGGGCCATCTGGTGGAATTGGCCGATGCCTCCGCCTACGGAGAAAACTACGCCAAATGGGCGCTGGCCGACCTGCCGATTCTGCCGGAGCATTGGGCCTACTCCATTCTCCCGGACAGCAGAAAACAGTTTGATACCCTGAAAAAGCTCATGGAACGGCCGGATGTGGCCTCTCTGGTCTGCGCCACTGATGCCGGGCGCGAAGGTGAGCTGATCTTCCGCCTGGTCTATGAACAGGCGAATTGTAAAAAGCCGGTGGAACGTCTCTGGATTTCTTCAATGGAGGATAGTGCCATTCGGGACGGTTTTGCCCACTTGAAACCCTCGGTGGACTATGACCGACTTTATGAGGCGGCCCTGTGTCGGGTGCAGGCAGACTGGCTGGTGGGCATCAACGCCACCCGGCTTTTTTCCATCCTTTATCACCGCACCCTGAACATTGGACGAGTGATGACCCCGACCCTTGCGCTGATCGTCCAGCGGGAAGCGGACATTGACGCTTTCAAGCCGACCCCGTTTTATACAGTGACAGTGGCGTTCTCTGATTTCACAGTTGCATCGGAGCGGATCACGGACAAGCCCCAGGCAGAGGCCCTTCAAGCAGCCTGCCTCACGGCAGCTCATGCCACGGTCAAATCCGTGGAGCGCAAAGAAAAGGCAGAAAAGCCGCCTGCCCTCTATGATTTGACAACCCTCCAGCGAGAGGCCAACCGGCTGTTGGGATTCACCGCCCAGCAGACGCTGGACTATTTGCAGAGCCTCTATGAAAAGAAACTGGCAACCTACCCTCGTACCGACAGCCGGTATCTGACTTCGGACATAGCCGGAAGCCTGCCGCTGCTGGTCAATACCACCGCCAAAGCCATGCCGTTTGCGGAGAAGCTGACCATTCGCTGTAATCCCGCCCAGGTCATTGACGATTCCAAGGTCAGCGACCATCACGCAATCATTCCCACACAGAGTATTCGGGAAACGGACCTCTCGGCCCTGCCTGCCGGGGAGCTGGCCCTTTTACAGCTCATTTGCGCCCAGCTGCTGTGTGCTGTGGGCCAGCCCTATGCCTATGCAGAAACTTCTGTTGTGGTAGAGTGTGCCGGTCAGGAGTTTAAGGCTAAAGGTCGTGTTATCTTAAATCCCGGATGGCGGGAACTGGATGGGCGTTACAAAGACACTCTGAAAAACAAGCCGGAGCCGGAAAAGGAGGCCTGGGCTTTGCCGATTCTTTCTGAAGGCGACAACCTCTCTGTGGTAACTGCCGCCGTGAAAGAGGGAAAGACTTCTCCGCCGGCCCATTTTACGGAGGATACGCTGCTTTCTGCGATGGAGACTGCCGGTGCCGGAGAAATGCCGGAGGATGCGGAGCGAAAAGGACTGGGAACCCCGGCCACCCGTGCCGGGATTCTGGAAAAGCTCATCAAGGTGGGCTTTATAGAGCGAAAAAAGGTCAAAAAGGCTACCCATCTGATGCCTACCCATGAGGGCGTGGCCCTGATCACGGTACTGCCGGACCAGATACAGTCACCCTCCATGACTGCCGAGTGGGAGCATCGCCTGAAAGAGATCGAGCGCGGCGGTTCGGAGCCTGATGCGTTTCTTTCCGAGATCGCTGCTATGCTCACAGAATTAACCGGCCGCTATGAGGCAGTGAAAGATGCTGCTGCACTGTTTCCCAGCGATAAAGAGAGCCTGGGTAAATGTCCCCGCTGCGGGGCCTCCGTGGTGGAGATCAGCAAGGGATTCGTTTGTGAAAATCGAGACTGCGGCTTCGCCATCTGGAAAGAAAACAAGTTTTTCACGGCCAAGAGAAAGAAGCCGACCAAGGCGTTGGTGACGGAGCTGCTTTCCACCGGGCGGGCAAGGCTCACCGGCTGTTACTCCGAAAAGACCGGAAAGATCTACGATGCCACAGTGGTTCTGGACGATACCGGCGGTAAATATGTGGGGTTCAAGCTGGAGTTTGACGCAGCCAGTCCGAAGCGGAGGTAACAGCCTATGAAGCTGTCCAAATACGAGCAGGAAACCATTATCCTCTACAATCAGGCCGAGCTTACCGCCAGCGTTTACACCCATGACCCCAAGCTACTGGAGAAGCTGGCCCGGCTGTCTGAGAAATATCCGCAGCAGATCCAGCCGGACGGCCCGAACCGCTATGTTGTCCCCAAGGGCTGTGTGCTGGTCCGGGAGCCGTACAGCGAAGAACGCCGCGCCGCCGCCAAAGAGCGTGCAAAAATGGCGGGTCTGAAGCCCCCGATCAGGGGCGCAAGCTCCGAAACTTCATAAGAGCCGCGCCCCGGTACAGGAACCTCTATCCTGCGCCGGGGCTAGTTTTTTGAAGTGTTGTGTGATAAGATAAGTTCATCAAGAAATGTAAATTTAGCGGCTTGATAAGGTTGCTGAAATGACCTCTTGGGCTGTTGCTTCTAAATTATCATTTATACGAAGGAGGCGTTACAAAATGTCTAAATATAATTTCTACTATGATGAGTCTGAGCATAGCCGAAAAATCAACTACAAGACGGTAAGTGCCTCTAATTATTATGATAATTTCGTAACCATGATTGTAGGATGGTCAGCCGAGAAGGATGATATTCTGCAACGGCATGCTGCTTTTGAGACCAAGTACGCAGACAGAAAAGATCGTAATGGTGAAATCAAAAGTACGATGTTTCAGCAAAAACAATTCAAGCATGGTTTTGCCTCCCTCAACAAGCAGAACGCTCAGTTTGTAAATGATTTTCTGTCGCTGTTTGACAAAGATATTCATATTTACTTTTCTGTTTCCAGCAAGATTGAATACCTTGTGCTACAGGTTTTTCAAGGGTACAGAAACAGTTTTCTCGTTGATGCAGACTTAATGAAATATTCCATTACAAAAGCTCTCGTTATGTATCGTCCGCAGGAAATCATTAAGTGCCTCTACGAATCACCCAAAGACTTTTTAGAGGAACTAAAGAAGTTCTTCCGAGATAGGATTGAATACAATAAAAACAATCCCCAATTAAAGCAAAAAGAAACGGAAGCATTTCAACAGATTTTATTCATACTGGATGATATTTCGGATGCTCCGGAGATTGATTGGGACTACCATCTGTCTTTTGACGGGTTCAAAAAGTATCTGGCAGAAAAAGATATATCGAATTACAACCTGATTATTGACAAAGAGGGTAAAGAGGAGGAAAAAAGCAAAACCTTAAAAGCAGCCCGTGAAATAGGACTGGATAATTCAGATGAAGCCGATTCTACAGAGTATCCGGGGCTTCGTATGGCAGATATGATGGCAGGCATTATATCCAAGTTATTGAAGGGGCTGTGTGATTCCTTGCGGTATCAATCTCTTGGCGAAAGTACCAATAAGAAGATTTTGGATACAGGTTGGTTCTGCCTGAATGAAGTTCAATTAGGACTCTATAAAAAGCTTTATCGGCTTATTTGCGAGTGGCAACCTGCTTGGTACAAATCTTACTCCGGTATATATTCGGATGATTTGGTTGTATTCAATGCTTTGCTTAATTTTATGAACCATTTTGAATCTGTCGAACAGATCCGGGCTGATATAGATATGCAAGGCGAATACTTTAATGCGTTTGCTTGTGAGCAGTTGACAAGGTATTTTAATCAGAGAAGATGTAAACTGCCCATTGAGCCTGTAATTCCCTTTGATGAAGAATCATATCTGAACCAAAGGGGTGGAAAGGTATATTTTGATTCGAGGAAGCAACTCCTTTTGCCGTTACATGGAGGTTCTCAGACTTTTGATGTATTATCGGTTGGGGTGGATCAGAAATTCACTCCAACAGTAACAATTCTTAAAGATGGAGAACCTGAGTGCTTTCGACTTCCGAATGAACTAAGTGAATGGGCCTGCAGTGTTGTTGGAATGGCAGCCATGGGCATGAATCCTTTTCCCGCCAAAGTGACTTTTTCCAATATTAACGGGAGATATTATGTAGATATACTCTGAATACAAGGCAAAAAGAGAAGAAAAAAGCAAAGGAAGAAGGTAATAAAAAAGAAAGTCGATAACTCCCGGTTTATCGAATTGTTGAAAACCCCTTTAAAATAGATATGTTCCAGTTGATGAACAATTGGAAGCTCTAAAACTGAACAACTACCGCCCCACAGCGGCACCACTGAGCAGGAAATCTGAAAAGGTTTCCTGCTTTTTTATGGCCAAAACGAAAGGAGTTGTAAATCATGGCAGATCAGAAGCAAAGCAACAGAGAACGATTGCGGGAAATCACCGAAGGCATTGAGCAGGGTATCAAAGACCTGTTTCAGAGCGACAAATATATGCAGTACCTCCGCGTCATGTCCCGATTCCATCATTACTCCGTCAACAACGTAATGCTCATTCATATGCAAAAACCGGACGCCACCCAGGTAGCCGGTTTCAACAAGTGGCGCGATCAGTTTGGCCGCCATGTGAAACGCGGTGAAAAGTGTATCAAGATTATTGCGCCCACGCCCTATAAGAAAAAGGTGGAGAAAATCAAGCGCGATCCTGACACCAAGGCTCCGATTCTGGACAAGGACGGCAAGGCCATTGTGGAGGAAAAAGAAGTCCAGATACCCATGTTCAAGGTGGTATCTGTATTCGATGTGAGCCAGACCGAGGGAAAACCGCTGCCCCAGCTTGCCAGCGACCTGACCGGAAATGTGCAGCACTATGAGATTTTCATAGAAGCCCTGCGCCGTTCTTCCCCGGTTTCGATGGAATTGGAGCAGATGGCCGCCAATATGGACGGCTACTTTGATACGGAAAACCAGCGCATTGCCATCCGCACAGGTATGAGCCAGGTTCAGACAATCTCAGCTGCGATCCATGAGATCACCCATGCCAAGCTCCACAACCCGGAGAAAACAGAGGCTGTTCCATCATGGAAAGTAGTTATGGTGAGTGAGGGCGGCACTCGGCACGATTACAGCCAGGGCTTTGAAACGGAAGCCGCTGCGCAGGCTTTTGCGGCTGATGCCGGTTGGCGGTATGTGGATGAAAACCAGTTTGAATGGCGGCTTGAGGTTGAGGAAGATACCTCTGCGGTACAGGCTGCAATCAAAAGCCGAAATACCGAGGAAGTGGAGGCCGAAAGCGTCTCCTACGCTGTCTGCCAGTATTATGGAATCCAGACCGGTGAGAACAGCTTCGGCTATATTGCCTCCTGGAGTAAGGGCAAGGAACTGTCGGAACTCCGGGCCAGTCTGGAAAGCATCAATAAGACGGCCAATGGCCTGATTACGGACATTGACCGCCATTTTGCGGAGATTTGCAAGGAACGTGGCGTTGACCTGACGGCGGAGGCTTCAGTACAGGAGGCACCCCAGGTGTCGGATTGTGCCGAACTGTCAAAACCTGCTGCCAAGCTGCAGCCTGCCAGCCAGCAGATGCAAAGCGAGGTGGTCCAATGGGAGGAAGAGCATGCGCAGGATATTTCTTCAACCGTCCAGACAGTTGAAGCTCCTGTTGAGCAGGAAACTCCCGCCGCGGAAAGCCAGGTGCCGCCTGCCTCCATGCTGCCGGACGCACCGGAGCAGGCGCTGGACGAATATCCTATGCCGGATGAAGCCCTCCAATCAGCCGATCTGGAAGCCTGCGGCTACATGGACGGCGATATGCTTCCTCTCTCTAAAGAAAGGGCCTTGGAGTTGTACGATATGGATTTGACTGTCTATGCCATTGTGAGCGGAGGCAGCGCAGAAATGCTCTTTGACCAGGAGGAATTTGAAACCCAGGCCCCCGGCACCGTTTTTGCTGTTTCCCGCGAGGAATGGGAGAAAAGTCCCATGTTCCATGAAAAAATCATGGAGCGTCAGCAGCACCAGGAAGAACGCGAAGCTGCTTTCCTGGCCCACACAGGCGACTGTTTTGCCATTTATCAGGTGAGCCGTGAGGACCCGAACAATGTGCGCTTTATGAATATGGACTGGATGCAGTCTCACGGCTTGGCCATTGAGCGCGGAAATTACGATCTGATCTATACCGGACAGCTTTCGGAAAAAGGAACCGCCGAACAAAAGCTGGAAATGCTTTATGAGACATTCAACCTCCATCACCCAGCAGACTATCACAGTCCCTCTCTCAGCGTCAGCGACATCGTTGCCGTCAAGCAAAACGGCGTGGTATCTTGTCACTACTGCGACAGCGTTGGATTTCAGGAGCTTCCCAGCTTTCTGCCCCCGGATAATCCGCTGAAAAATGCCGAGATGTCTGTGGAGGACGATTACGGCATGATTGATGGCATCATCAATAACGGCCCCTGGCAGACCGTGGCCGAGCTGGAACAGCAGGCTCGTTCCGGGCAGCCTATTTCACTGATGGATCTGGCCGAGGCTGTCCACCGGGAGGACCGGGAAAAGAAAAAATCCGTGATGGAGCAGCTTCACAGCCAGCCAAAACAGGAACACAAAAAGACAGCGCCCAAAAAGAGCGTGGAAAGGGAGATTTGATATGGGAAACTTTACTTTTGACGAGATCAATCTGATGTGCATTTACAACACCGGTACGCGCCAGGGCCTGATGGACGCCTTAAAGGAGATGCGGGAATATCTGGAACCGGACGAAACGGAGCTGAGGACTATCACCGATTCCGCGCTGGAAAAACTCTCAGCCATGACGGATGCGGACTATGCGGCACTGGAGCTGTACCCGGAAATGTAATTTACCGGATGAAAGTTGTGTGATATAATGCAGAGAAAAAGGAGGGATATCCAAATGTCTCTTGAGGGTAAAAATAGGAAAGTATTTAGCTATAATAACGAAGATAGACGCGGCAGCAATTTCATGTACAAGGATTTTGAGAAGTGCAATTCCTATCACACAAATTTCTGTGATACAAATTTCAACTATGCATCGCTACGTGGTGCCAAAATGAAATACTGCAATTTTTCCGGTGCCAGCTTTGTTGGAACGGAGTTTGTAGGGACAAATCTTCGCGGCAGCAATTTTTGTAACGCTCATTTTGAAGATGCAATTTTTAATGCTACCGTGCTGGATAATACTATATTTAAAAATGCAACCTTTCAAAACTGCTATTTTATCAACACTGGAATTGGAAAAGCAAAATGTTTCCCTGAAAATAGTAGTGGAATTACATTTTTTAGTTTATACCCTGCTGCAGAGAATTTTTCCGAAAAGCTAATACAGATTGTTGAGAGTCTGCGTGAAAACGACATAATACGTCGTTCCCATACACTGCACCTTAAAGGCGGGAAAATCAATACGCTATCCCTGTTTATTCTAATACAATCTTTTTCAGAGGAGGACTTAATTGCACGATTACCTAAAATCCCCAACCTTTTGACTGGACAGTTTTATACGCTTAGCTATCTGGAAAGGTTGTTGAAAAAAGCAGAGTAATTTGCTACAATAATTTTGCCCCGCCACCTTCCCTGGGAAATCCGAAACTTAAAGTGCATGGGTCTACGGACTGTTTGGGGGTTAATTGTGCTTGAAATAGTGGAGGTGTTGCCTATGGTAGCAGACGTTTTAACGGTTCTCTCTTTTATTGTGTTTTGCATGATGAAGGTTAGTCCGGTTATTTCCCAGATTGGAAGGTGTGTAAAACAAAACAGCATATTTTATGAGCGACCTTTGGGTCGCTTTTTTTAATTCCATAATTGAAGAAAGGAGATTTGCTTTATGCCGAGTAAACTGCAAAGCTATACACAGATGGCCGAACAGGTGGCCGCCGGGCTGACCGGCAGCTACCAGCGGTGGACGGCCTTTCTTACCACCGCAGCCCGGCTTTATAAGTATCCGTTTCCGGAGCAGATGATGATTTTCGCCCAGCGGCCTGATGCTACCGCCTGTGCGGAATATGACCTCTGGAACAATACGATGGGCCGATATGTGCGGCGCGGTTCCAAGGGAATTGCTCTCCTGGATGACAACGGCGACCGACCGAAACTGCGATATGTGTTTGATATTTCCGATACCGTCGGGCGTGAAAACGCCCGTCAACTTTATCTCTGGCAGTATCGCCCGGAACATGAAGCCCCGGTAACGGAGGCACTGGAAAAAGCCTATGATATTCCCGCAGAACATGGCCTTGCCGATCAACTGGAAAAGGTGGCTGCCCAACTTGCCGATGAATATTGGTCAGAGAACCAACGTGACCTTCTCCACATCGTTGACGGTTCCTTTCTGGAGGAATATGATGATTTCAACATCGGAGTAGCCTTCCGAAGTGCCGCCACCGTCAGCATCACTTATGCGCTGATGTCCCGCTGCGGACTGGAGCCGGAAGTCTATTTCGAGCATGAGGATTTCCTGAGTATTTTTGATTTCAATACCCCCGCCGTGGTCACAGCTTTGGGTACGGCGGTCAGCCAGTCCAGCCAGGAAGTGCTGCGGCAGATTGGCGTAACCATCAAACACTACGAATATGAAAGGAGCCAGGCAAATGAACGAACTGCATTATATCCAGAACGGGGATTATCAGATTCCCGCCCTGATCTTGGAGGAACAGCCCCCGCAGAAGCCCCTGGGCAAGTACGGCAGGATGCGGAAAACTTATCTGAAGGAACATCGGACGGCGCTTTACAACAGCCTTCTTCTGACCGGGAAGCTGACAGCGCACCTGCAGGAGATCGACGAGGCAGCGAACGGCCGTCTGGAGCAGATGATTCCAGAGCTGGCGAAAGCGGTGGGCGCAACGGAGAGCCTGAAAGCCAGCGACCCGATGCGCTGGGTGGGCCTGATGAACAACTGCAAGGCCCAGGCGGAGGAGATTATCCTGACGGAACTTATCAACAACTGACATTAAACCTGTTCCTGTCTGAACAGGAGCAAATCCAGAATATCCAGCAAGCGGAGAGCCGACAGCCCTCCGCTTTTTCTATGCCCCAATCGAAGCCTGTAAAACCGGCGCGGCCCGTGGATACCCAGGCCGCTATTGATGCAGCACTTCAGGAATGGAATGGCGACATCAGGAGCAAGCAGGCCGTTGTCCGTTATATGAAAGATCATGCCCGCGATAAGGGTACGGCGGCATGGCTGAAGCAGGAGTATAGCGATGATCTTCCGGCCTTTCCGGTTCCGGCTGCTGCCACGGATTTGCCGTGGGCAAAGGTACAGCGCCGGATTGCCCAGCTTATCAAGGAGGATCGATTTTTTACAGAGGAAGAACAGAACCGCTTTGATGATATTGACCCTATTGCTATCCGGGAGGCCCTGGAACAGCGTGGTATTGTTGGCGGTCAGGTAGTTGACGCCGAAAAGCTGGAGCAGGACCCGTTTATCCGGCAAGTGACTGCCGATGCGGGGCGCATTGCCCAGGAAGAACAGGCCCAGGCTCCCGATCTGTCCGGCCAGCCCATCATCCGCCAGGGCGATACCATTACTATTGGGGACGACGAAACCACCCATGAGGTTGATATAACCGTATCCGATGAGGAATGGCAGCAGATTCAGGATGCACTTCCAGACACGGCAGACCGTAACCAGCAAGCCCCGCCCTACCATGTGGGCGATACTGTCTATCTGGACGATACCGCATTTGAGATTACCAGCATTGGTCTGTTTGATGTGCAGCTCCGTGACCCGGCACTCTCTATCCCCATTTTCCGGGCAGAAAGCAAGGAACGGTTTGAGCAGCTTTTGCAGAAAGACCTCCGAAACGGCTCCATCACAGAATTTCTCTCTGCGGACTTGTCCAAAGCAAACGATGATTTGCGGGAGGTACTGACCTCCGGTCTGTTCACAGACCGGGATAAAGCCTATATTTCCGGCTGGCTGCGCTCCGGTGAGGGCAATAAGCGTATTTCTCAGAGGCTTTCCGAAACTTTTGCGGGCCGGACTGAGACAATGGAGCTTGCCACCGGCGACACGGCTGACTTTTCCACCTCCACCACCGGCATGGAGGTGGAAATACAGGACAAATACAATACCAAGCTGGGCATCTCCTGGGATGAGACTGCGCGGCTGCTCCGCACCCTGTATCAGCAGGGACTTGACGGCCTTTCTCCTGAAACAAAGCTCCCGGAACCCGCCCATTTGGAGGGTGTTCCGACCTATAAGGTGGGCGATACCGTCAAGCTGCCTTTCACAGACAGGGAGATCTCCGGCACCATCGGTTACATCGGGGATATGGATGTCCGCATTGACACCGGCCCCTATTCCTGGAGCCATGAAACCATCAATCGGGAAATCTTTGAGGAACGGTTGCGTCAGGACGAGCGCAACGCCGGATTGTTTGCACCGGAACCGGCAAAAGATGAAAGGCCGGAATTTTCCTCTGAAACTGTTACGGTTTATCCGGGAGACAAGAATGGCCTACCCTATGATGTGGTCATTGAGCGGCTTCATGTAGAGGAACCTGAGCATGACCCACCAAACCAGGTTCCAGCAGAGAACTTCCGCATCACCGACGATCATCTGGGTGAGGGAGGCTCAAAAGCGAAGTTCCGTATGAATGTAGACGCTATCCGCACCCTGCAGGAAATTGAAGCACAAGGACGCAGCGCCACCCCTGCCGAGCAGGAGGTCTTGTCCCGGTATGTGGGCTGGGGTGGCCTTGCCGATGCCTTTGATGAAAGCAAGCCGGGTTGGGCCAATGAGTACCAGGAGCTTCTTACGCTTCTGACCCCGGAGGAATACGCCTCAGCCAGAGCGTCTACCCTGAACGCCCACTACACCAGCCCCACGGTCATCCGCGCCATTTATGAAGCTGTCGGCAACATGGGTTTTACCGCTGGCAATATTTTGGAACCGGCCTGCGGCGTCGGCAATTTCTTCGGTATGCTGCCGGAGGAAATGTCCGGCTCCCGTCTGTACGGTGTGGAGCTGGATTCCATCAGCGGACGCATCGCAAAGCAGCTCTACCCCAAAGCGGATATTACGGTAGCCGGTTTTGAAACCACGGACCGGCGGGATTTCTACGATCTTGCCATCGGCAATGTGCCGTTTGGACAGTACAAGGTATCTGACCGGGCCTATGACAAGCTGGGGTTCTCCATTCATGACTACTTCTTTGCCAAGGCGCTGGATCAGGTGCGGCTGGGCGGCGTGATCGCTTTTGTGACCTCCCGCTACACGATGGATAAGCAGTCCCCGGAGGTACGTCGGTACATTGCACAGCGTGCCGAGCTGCTGGGAGCCATCCGGCTGCCCAATAATGCGTTCCGGGCCAACGCGGGAACCGATGTTGTCTCTGACATTCTGTTCCTGCAAAAACGTGATCGGCCCATCGACATAGAGCCTGACTGGGTGCATTTGGAGCAAAACGAGGATGGCTTTGCGATCAACAGCTATTTTGTGGACCACCCGGAGATGATTTTGGGCAGACAGACCTCCGAAAGTACCCAATATGGCAGGCAGGACTTCACGGTTGCACCGATTGAGGGGCTAGAGCTGGCCGATCAGCTCCATGACGCTGTGAAATACATTCGCGGCACCTATCAGGAAGCTGAGCTGCCGGAGCTGGGCGAGGGTGAAGAAACCGACACCTTCATTCCGGCAGACCCCAACGTGAAAAACTACTCTTATGCTGTGGTGGATGGCGAGGTGTACTTCCGGGAAAACAGCCGCATGGTAAAACCGGATCTGAACGCCACCGCCGAGGCCCGCGTCAAAGGAATGGTTGCTCTCCACGACTGTGTGCATCAGCTCATTGACATTCAGATGGACGAGCACACGCCGGATTCGGCCATTCGGGAAAAGCAGGGGGAATTGAACCGGCTCTATGATGCGTTTTCCGCCAAATACGGGCTTATCAATGACCGAGGAAACCGACTGGCCTTTTCGGACGATTCTTCTTACTATCTCCTGTGTGCGCTGGAAGTGCTGGACGAGGACGGAAAACTGGAGCGCAAGGCGGATATGTTCACCAAACGTACCATCAAGCCCCACAAGGCAGTCACTACGGTGGACACCGCCAGCGAAGCCCTTGCCGTTTCCATTGCGGAAAAAGCCAGGGTGGATATGGAGTATATGTCCCAGCTGACCGGTAAACCCACCGAGGAAATTGCGGCAGAACTGTCCGGCGTTATTTTCAAAGACCCGGCCTATGGCAGCGACCCGCTTTCCGGCTGGCAAACCGCAGACGAATATCTGTCCGGCAATGTCCGTCAGAAGCTCCGAGCTGCACAGCGGGCAGCAGAGCGTGATCCGGCTTTCGCCGTCAACGTGGAAGCCCTGAAAGCAGCCCAGCCCAAGGACCTGGACGCATCAGAAATTGAAGTTCGCCTGGGTGCTACCTGGATTGACAAGGAATATATCCGTCAGTTCATGTATGAAACCTTTGATACGCCCCGGTATCTGCGCGGCACCATTGATGTGAACTATTCTGCTTACACCGCCGAGTGGCAGATCACCGGCAAAACACAGATACCCTACAACAACATCGCGGCCTATACCACCTATGGCACAGACCGCGCCAACGCTTACCGCATCCTGGAGGATTCTCTGAATCTCCGGGATGTTCGCATTTATGACACTGTGGAGGATGCAGACGGCAAGGAACGCCGGGTGCTGAACGCCAAGGAAACCACCCTGGCCACACAGAAACAGCAGGCCATTCGGGATGCCTTTAAGGACTGGATTTGGAGAGACCCGGAACGGCGGCAGGCCCTGGTGCGCCAGTACAACGAAGAAATGAACAGCACCCGTCCCCGCGAGTATGATGGAAGCCATATCGTTTTCTCCGGTATGAACCCGGAAATTACCCTGCGGGAGCATCAGAAAAGTGCGATTGCCCATGTGCTGTACGGTGGAAATACACTGCTGGCCCATGAAGTCGGTGCCGGTAAGACCTTTGAGATGGTTGCCGCTGCTATGGAATCCAAGCGGCTGGGCCTGTGCCAGAAATCCATCTTTGTGGTGCCGAACCACCTGACCGAGCAATGGGCCTCTGAGTTTCTGCGGCTATATCCCTCCGCCAACATCCTTGTGACTACCAAAAAGGACTTTGAAACCCATCGGCGTAAAAAGTTCTGTGCCAGGATTGCCACCGGCGACTATGACGCAATCATCATTGGCCACTCCCAGTTTGAGCGTATTCCCATCAGCAAGGAGCGTCAGGAACGACTTCTTCAGGAGCAGATTGCAGAAATCACCGAGGGCATTTCTGAGGTGGAATCCAGCGGCGGCGAACGTTTTACCGTCAAGCAGCTGGAGCGTACCAAGCGCGGGCTGGAAGCACGGCTTGAAAAGCTGCAAGCCGATCACAGAAAGGATGATGTGATTACCTTTGAGCAGCTGGGCGTTGACCGGCTGTTTGTAGATGAGGCGCACAATTACAAGAATTTGTTCCTCTACACGAAGATGCGGAACGTGGCTGGCCTATCCACCACAGATGCCCAGAAATCCTCCGATATGTTCGCCAAATGCCGCTACATGGATGAGATCACCGGAAGCCGTGGCGTAGTCTTTGCCACCGGCACCCCGGTCAGCAATTCCATGACCGAGCTATATACCATGCAGCGGTATTTGCAGTATGACCGGCTGCAAGAGCTGGGCATGACACACTTTGACTGCTGGGCTTCCCGGTTTGGAGAAACCGTCACCGCTCTGGAGCTGGCCCCGGAAGGAACCGGTTACCGGGCAAGAACCCGCTTCTCCAAGTTCTTTAATCTGCCGGAGTTAATGACCCTGTTCAAAGAGGTGGCGGACATTAAGACCGCCGATCAGCTGCATCTGCCGACGCCTGAGGTGGAGTATCACACAGTTGTGGCAAAACCCACAGAGCATCAGCAGGAAATGGTGCAGGCCCTGTCTGAACGCGCTGCCCTGGTACATGGAGGATCAGTAGACCCTTCCACCGATAATATGCTCAAAATCACCTCGGATGGCCGAAAATTGGGCCTTGACCAGCGAATCATCAACCCGCTGTTGCCAGATGAAGCAGACACCAAAGTTAACCAGTGTGTTGCAAATATTATGCAGATTTGGCGGGACGGGCAGGCTGAGAAGCTGACCCAGTTGGTATTCTGCGACATTTCCACACCGAAACCGGCACCGTCCAAAAAAGTTGCCAAAGCCGTCAGCGGAAATCTGGACAGCCCGGAGATTCACGCTTTAGAAACTGCTATTTCCATGCCGGAGCCGGAACCGGAATTTTCCGTCTATGAGGACATCCGCCAAAAGCTGATTGCCGGGGGTGTACCACCGGAGCAGATTGCTTTCATCCATGAGGCCAACACCGAGGTGCGGAAAAAGGAGCTGTTCAGCAAAGTACGCACCGGCCAGGTGCGCGTTCTGATCGGCAGCACATCCAAAATGGGAGCCGGAACCAACGTACAGGATCGCCTTGTAGCACTCCATGACCTGGATTGCCCCTGGCGGCCCGGTGACCTGGAACAGCGCAAAGGCCGTATTGAGCGCCAGGGCAACCAGAATGAGCGTGTCCATGTGTTCCGCTATGTGACAGAGGGTACATTTGATGCCTACCTCTGGCAGACCGTGGAGAACAAACAGAAGTTCATTTCACAGATCATGACCAGTAAAAGCCCGGTGCGCTCCTGTGACGATGTGGATGAAACGGCGCTGTCCTTTGCAGAAATCAAGGCCCTTTGTGCCGGTGATCCCCGCATCAAAGAACGTATGGATTTGGAAGTGGATGTGTCCCGGCTGAAGCTGATGAAAGCCGACCACCAAAGCAAGCAGTTTCGTCTGGAGGACAATCTGCTGAAATACTTTCCGGAACAGATCGAAAAGAACAAAGGCTTTATCGCAGGGCTTCAGGCGGATATGCAAACTCTCGCCGCTCATCCTCACCCAGAGGACGGATTTGCTGGAATGGAAATCCGGGGGGATACGCTGGTAGACAAAGAAAACGCCGGTGCCGCGCTTTTGGATGCCTGCAAAGAAGTAAAAAGCTCCGAGCCGGTGCAGATCGGTAGCTATCGGGGCTTCACCATGTTCGTCAGCTTCAACGCTTTCGAGAAGCAGTATGAGCTGACGCTGCGGGGGGAAATGAGCCATAAAGCAATGTTGAGTACTGATCCGCGCGGCAATCTGATCCGTATCGACAACGCACTGGCACAGATGCCTGGGCGTCTGGCCAGTGTGCAGGCTCAGCTGGATAACCTGTATCAACAGCAGGAAGCAGCCAGAGCCGAAGTTGGCAAGCCGTTTCCCCATGAACAGGAACTTCGGGAAAAATCCGCAAGGCTGGCAGCATTGGATATGGCGCTGAACATAGACGGCAGAGGACGTTCACAGCCGGAACAGTCTGCCATTGCCAAAAGTGAACGACCCTCGGTGCTGGACAGGCTGAAAACGCCGCCGGTTCACGGAACACCGGACCGGCCGCGCAAGAAAGAAATGGAGGTAAGATAACATGAACAATCAGGAACTGAATACGGCGCTCTATGAGAAGATGTTTGCCGAACAGGACACCTACCGGAAGTGGCTGCTCACGCAGCCCCCGGAGGAAATTTTGAATCACACCTATGAGTACACCGTCCGTGAGGATATTCTGCTGTCACTGGAATACCATGACCTAACTGATGCCCAGGCTGCTGCACTTTTGAAATCGCCCTCTCCGCTGGCAGATGTGTTCAAGGAATTTGACCACAGGGAAACCGACCACATGGATCAGATTTTCTATGCCATGCAGGATCGGGCAGACGATGTGCTGGAGGCGGAGGAAAAACAGCGCCGCGTCCTGCGGGAGACACCGGTTTATCGTTATCCCGCGAGCTATGCCCGTGAGCATGATGAGCTGGAACAATACCGGGCTTCTCACAAAGCAAATGTGGCTTGCAAGGAAGCCATTGAAGCAGCAATTTCCGCCCACTACAGCGATAACCGTTTGGGCAAGCAGGCTGCACTGGAGGTGATCGAAGCCTTTGGCATGGAGCGCACCATGTATGTTCTGGCCAATACTATTCGTCACAAGGATTGGGATGGGCGTATCTCCCAGGACAATAAGAGGTGGGCCATGACGATTCCGGTTTATGAGGACAAGAATCAATGGGGCGATGACCGCAACACGGATTTTGTGGTGGACAAATCCCATCCCGGTCTGACGGACCTCTTTGTGGACCAGGCGCGCCGGGAACAGCTTCTGCGGACGCCGCTGACTGATGAAGAAATCCAGAAAGAGGCTGAACGATTGCTCACGGTGCTTCGAGCGTCGAAGGAACCCAACAGCCCCAATGGCACACATTTCATGGCACAGATCTCGCCGGACTTTCTGGCACGGGCCTCCACTAAGGATACGGACCGGCTTATGGCATCGCTGCCGTTTCGCTCCATCACTTTCTCCTGCCTCAATGATCGCAAAGGGCACTTTGTCCTGATTCCCAAAGATGAGGATCGGAGCCAGCCGCTCAGAAAGCTCCGCCGTTCCGTGCGGAAGGACCTTCAAAAACCCTCCGTTAAGTCAGCTCCTGCGGCCTCCAAAAAGCATAAGCAGGAACGGGAGGCCCGGTGATGGCGCACCGGAAACGGACGGTTCAGCTTCATTTCATGGTGACGGAACATGAGCGGGACCTGATTCGTCAGAAGATGGAACAGCTCGGCACCAACAACCTGGGTGTCTATCTTCGCAAGATGGCAGTGGACGGTTATATTATCAAGCTGGATTTGCCGGAGCTGCGGGAATTGCTTTCCCTTTTGCGGCGTACCAGCAACAACATCAACCAGGTGGCCCGCCGGATGCATCAGACCGGGAATGTTTACGATACGGATTTGGAGGATATTCTCCAAAAACAGGAGGAGCTTTGGGCCGGGGTGAATGAGATATTAGCCCGGCTGAATGAGGTTTCGTGAATGGGGACTGTTCCCCTGATTGCGGAGGGAGAACAGCAGGAAACAGGCTGAGCTCCCTCCGCTTTTCTTTTATGTCCGCATCCTTGCGTTTCTATGGGATGTCTGGGTACAATAAGAACAGTAAAAGTTACATGGCAAGGAGCTGACCAATCATGCTGACAAACGAAAAGGTATTGGAAATTTTTAAGGACTATATAGATGCAGATAAAGCCCTGGATGTCATCTCCACAAGGCGGGGATATGCAGTGATGCTTTGGGACTTTGCCCATCGGGACTGGTCGGATGTGGTGTGCTGCCAGACCCCGGAGGCCCTGTTTGATAAGCTGCTGGATTCCTACGCCTTGTATCAGGAGTTTCTGATGATCCGGGACAAGAGCAACAGTAAGGGTGAAATCAGCGAAGCGGAACGGGCGCAGATTCAGAAAATGTGCCTGCCATATCTGGAGAAACGAAAGGAGGCAGAAACATAATGAGATTACTTCTGAAGGTGCTTGCAGCGCCAATCGTTGTGCTGTTGACGGTATTTGTTTGGCTGTGCGCCCTGCTCTTAAATCTCTCTGCGTTTGTGTTCGGCCTTGACGGAACGGTAGTGGGCCTTTTAGGACTGGCGGTGCTGATTACTTACTCGGTTCAGAACGGTATCATTCTGCTGGTGATTGCGTTTCTGATCAGTCCATTCGGACTTCCCATGCTGGCCGTCCGGCTGCTGGGCTTCATGCAGGACGCCAATTACACACTGCGGGATTTTATAAAGGCATAACAACATGGGGCCAGCTCGAAAGGGCTGGCCTTTCTCATGCCATCAGGAAAGGAGGTTTTTTCTGTGGCAACCACACGCCTGATCCCCATGCACAAAATCAAAAATCAATCCATTGCTTACACGGTCCATGAGCGGATTGACTATGCCATCAATCCGAACAAGACCCTGGGCGGAGAGCTGGTGACGGCTTTTGGCTGCGATCCGACCACCGCCGCCAATGAAATGCTGCTGACCAAGCGGGCTTATGCGGACTTTACCGGGAAAGAAATTTCACAGTCGGATGTGCTGCTGTATCAGATCCGGCAGTCCTTCAGGCCCGGCGAAGTGACGCCGGAGCAGGCCCAGCAGATCGGCTACGAGTTAGCCATGAGCTGGACAAAAGGCAAACATCAATTCGTTGTGGCAACGCACATTGACCACGCGCATATCCATACGCATATCATCTTCAATTCCACCCGGATGGATGGGCAGCACAAGTACCGGAACTTTCTCGGTTCCAGCTTCGCCTTGCGCCGGGCCAGTGACCGGCTGTGTTTGGAAAACGGCCTCTCTGTCATTGAAAATCCGAAGTCCGGCAATACGCATTACGGCAAGTGGCTGGGCGATCAAAAGAAACTGTCTTTTCAGGATAAGCTCCGGCTGGCGATTGACGCGGCTCTTGCCGAAAAGCCGAAGGACTATGATGCGTTCCTGAATCTGATGCGGGAGGCCGGTTATGAATATAAGCCCGGAAAGCAGCCTGCTTTTCGAGGTCCGGGCCAGAAGAAATTTACCCGGCTTCGCTCTCTGAAAGACGGTTACTCTGAGGGGGATATTCTCTCGATCATTGTTGGAGAAAAGGAGCTTTCCCCGGCCCGGAAGAACGCAAAGAAAATCCAGTCCCAGCGCGTCAATCTGCTGGTGGACATCCAGACCAAACTGGCCGAGGGCAAAGGTGCCGGATATGCGCGGTGGGCGCAGAGCTTCAACCTGAAGCAGATGGCGCAAACGCTGAATTTTTTGACCGAGCGAAAGCTGCTGGACTATGGAACGCTATGTAAGAAAACGGATGAAGTCACTGCCCGATACCATGAGCTGTCCGATCAGATCAAGGCTGTGGAGACGCGCATGGCAGAGATCACCGAACTTCGTAAACACATCATCAACTATGCCAAGACCCGTGAGGTATATGTGGCCTATCGGAAAGCTGGATACTCCAAAAAGTTTCTGGCCGAACATGAGGCGGAGATTCTGCTTCACAAGGCCGCAAAAAAGGCTTTTGACGAAATGGGAATCAAAAAGCTGCCCACCGTCAAAAGTCTCCAGGCTGAGTATGCTTCACTTCTGTCGGAAAAGAAAAAGCTCTATCCTGAATACTCCGGCATTCGCCAGGAAATGCGCGATTTGCAGATGGCAAAGGCCAATGTTGCCCGGCTGCTTGGGTATGATGAAAAAGAGACGGAGAAAGAAAAAGAGGCTCAGTGCAAAGAACAACGCTGACCTCCTTGCCTATGGTTGCCCAGAGAAAAGCACCTGGCTTTTTCTCCGGCAACCTATCGGGCTTCTACCCGGAAAAGCGTTCCAACGGAACGCGCAGCCAGCTCCGCCAAGGAGCTGCTTTGGGGGATTGGGGACCTCCCCAACAAGCAATTTTGCAGAGCAAAAATGCAGAGTGTGTACCACTCTGCATTGCTTGCCAGTTTTGTTCTTCTTAGATAATTCATATTAAGAAAGTGCCGCCAGTTGTAGATGTTATATGTTCTCCTCACTTGATAGCTCATTTTGAATTGTGACTACACATTTTAGGGTGTCAATTAACTGCTGGGAATGTCAAAGTTATTTTGCAACCATGAGGCAATATGTTTGCAATTTGTAAATTTCCATTATGCGCCTCTACGATCTGCCTTACCAGCAACAACCCCAGCCCATGCCGCAAGTCCAGTCGTTCATCGTTGCTTTCCATGTAGTGCGGTTTTTCTTCCAACTCTCGCAGTTTTTCGGGGGATAGACCCACGCCATCGTCGGCGACAGTCAGGGAAACGGCGCTGTCCGAACAGTCAAGACGCAGACTGATGGTACAGCCTTGCGGGTTGTGATTGATGCTGTTCTGTACCAGATTGTTGATCGCCCGTGAGATCAGCCGCGCGTCACATTCTATGACAGCAGTTTCGGTGTCTTTTAAAATTTCCACTTCTAATGAGTATTTTTTAGGAATACCAGTATTGAGCAAATCCGCCGTATAAGAGCGCAGCAGTTTGGACAGGCGTACAGGCTCCTTATGGAGCGGCTGCATTTCATATTCCAACTGCGACACCAAATTCAAGTCCTGCACCAAGTCTTTGATTTTCGCGCTCTGCGCCCGAATAATCTCTGCCTCCTGCTGAATATTCCCACTGGCCGTATTATCGCAGGCAATCCGTTCGGCATAGCCCATAATCATCGAAAGCGGAGTTCGGATGTCGTGGGAAACGCCGCTGATCCAGTTGGCGCGGGCCTGGTTCTGCCTGCTCAATACCTGGGACGCCTGATTGACACTGTTTGCAATCTCTGACAGATCACCCTTAATGGAGAGGGCAACCGGCTTTCCGGCAGATAGTCCCTTGATAGAGGACATAATCGGCTCTGTGCTTTTGAAAATCTTACGTTTAGAGAAATAGTAAGTCAAAAACAAGAGCAGTATGTCCATCGCCAAGATACCCGTCACAAACAGCGGGAAAATCCTTACCGCTTGCATCGGGAAATAGTTTCCCGTCAGCTTCATAAAGCTGTCTTTCGGATAGCCCAGCACCAATAGGCCGTTATCCATGTCCCGAACAAAAACAGGATAGTCTTGCAGATAACCTTTTGAGAACACGGCCACATCCTGAATTGTGTACTGCGTTGGTATTTCCTCCGGCAAAAATAGCGTCCAATCACATTTCCCATCTGCATTGAGTAGCATAGCCCAAATATGATTGCGCTCTAATTCCTGCGACCTTTCCTCTGATATGCCGGATGCCGCCAGATCAGCGGCCACAGTCTCTAACATATTCGCCGGAGATGCCGAACCGTATTCTTTGGACACGATGCCGCTAAATGTCAGGACAAACGCTAAAATGTTGACGAGCAAGAGAACTAAAGCAAACACAAAAAAGGTGAGAAGATATTTTGAGATATATTTTCCTAATGCTTTCATCGGTATTCTCTCTCCTTGATTATTGCTCTACTCTCAATTCCACTAATACAATCTCTGGCCGATTGTTGAAGCGGAGCGGTATGATGCTGTTTCCGATACCACGGCTGACAATCATGTTTGTGCCGCCGTCCCTATATAGACCGGCATCATATTTGGGGAAAAATCCCTGGTCTGGCGCAACCAGCCCGCCAATCAACGGCAACCGAAATTGTCCGCCGTGCGCGTGACCGCTCAAAACTAAACTGACGCCGCAGCTTACATAGGTATCGAACAATTCCGGCCTGTGAGAAAGCAAAATTGTATAGCCCGTTTCATCTTCCATCAGGTCATTTAATTTGGTGCTTATCATGGCGGGGACTTCATTAAAGATATCATTTCCGATTGTAAAATTTGGGTCTGAAAGTCCAATCAGAGTTACGAAACCACTGTTGTGTTCAAGCTGTACTGCTTCATCCTCAAGGACGATCACGCCGGCAGTCTCAAGTCCTGTTTTTAGTTCATTGTATTGTGGCAGACTGGCTTCGTGATTGCCTGTCACATAATAGACCGGCGCAATTTGAACCGCCTTTTCAGCAAAAGAAAGAGCGACATCTATGTTCGTATGCTGTGCATCTACCAGATCACCTGTTATTGCAATAATATCCGGCTTGCTCTCGAAAAGGCTGCTTAATAAAAGCGAGTTTTCTTCTCCAAATTCAGCGCTATGCAGATCAGAAACCTGTGCAATTCTAAACCCGGAAAGCTCCGAGGGTATCTGAGTGTTGGAAACAGTAATTGAATTTACCATTAACGCTGTATTTCCCCAGATCGTCCATGCAATCAAAGCAAGTAGTATTGCTATCAGGACATAGAAAAGCAAATGTGTTTTGGAATGGCTTTTTTTCATGGCCCTTATCTATCCTCCACGCATTATTTCCTTGTCAGCAGCTTATAGCCCAGCCCCTTGACAGTCAGCAGTGAAACAGGCTTTGATGGGTCTGCCTCGATCTTCTCCCGGATGCGCCGTACATGGGCGTTCAAGCTGTTTTCATAGCCAAACGGATTGTCGCCCCATAGGGACTCACAGAGTGTATCTACTGTCACAATCCGTCCCTCGTTCTTCGCAAGAGTTTCCAACAGCTTATGTTCCATCGCTGTCAAGGGAAGTATCTCACCGCCCTTGTCAACTTCGGCCCGGCTGAAATCAACCGTACAGCTATCCAGTTTCAAAATTGGCGCGTCCTCTTTATAGCACCGGCGCAGAACCGCATAGACCCGCAGCAGAAATTCTTGGGGCAGAAATGGTTTTGCAATATAATCATCGGCTCCAAGGCCCAGCCCAGCCAGCTTGTCCGCTGCCTCGTCACGGGCTGTCAGAAAAATCACGGGAATATCCGTCCATGCGCGTATCTGCTCCATAAGTGAAAAGCCATCGCCGTCCGGGAGCATCACATCCAAAATCGCCAGATCAGGCTTTTCTTTTTCTGCGGTTTCAACGGCTTTCTTAACAGAGGCCGAAACCACAATATTTTCAAAACCGGCATCCTTCAGGATATTCGATACCATTTTGAGCAATTCCGGCTCGTCATCTACAAGCAGGAGCTTTTTGCTGTGTAAAAATGAATTGTCCATAATGTCACCTCCAAGTGATTCTATTATAACATTGGGGATCAACATTGGGGATGATCTTGCAAAAAAGTAAGGTAAAAGTAAGGACGCGAGAATGTAGATGTCAGGTTGGTACTGTACCATAAAAGCATCGAAAGGAGATGTTTCTATGGACTACATTATTACCACGGAACAGTTGACAAAGAAATACAAAAACTTCACTTCGGTCAACAATGTTTCACTTCATATTCGTAAAGGCAGTATCTACGGTTTTCTTGGCCCGAACGGTGCAGGAAAGTCTACCACGATGAAAATGCTGCTGGGGCTGACCGCTCCAACCAAAGGTAGCTTCACCATTGATGGAAAGCACTTCCCAAATGACCGGATTGCCATTTTGAAAGAGATTGGCTCCTTTATTGAGTCGCCCTCTTTCTACGCAAATCTGACAGGCCGGGAAAACCTCGATGTAATCCGAAGAATATTGGGTTTGCCGAAAAGCACCGTGGAAGATGCTTTGGAGCTGGTCGGGCTGACCGAGTTCGGCGACAGGCTGGCTAAGAAGTATTCGCTGGGCATGAAGCAACGTTTGGGCCTTGCTGGTGCGCTGCTGGGCAGACCGCCTATTCTGATTTTGGACGAGCCGACCAACGGCCTTGATCCCTCCGGCATCCATGAGATCCGCAATCTGGTCAAGTCCCTGCCTGAACTTTACGATTGTACCATTCTGATCTCGTCCCATATGCTGTCAGAAATTGAGCTGATGGCAGACGACATCGGTATTCTCAATCATGGGCGGCTTCTGTTCGAAGGTAGCTTGGATGATTTGCGGCAAAGTGCTTTGCAGGCTGGATTTGCGGCGGACAATCTGGAAGATATGTTCCTCTCCATGGTGGAAAAAGACAATGCGGCCAGAAAGCAGAGGGCAAAGCTATGAATATACTTTCAATCGAGCTTCGGAAAGAAAAAAGAACCGGCGTTATTCCCGTATTATTGGCTGTTGGCATTTTAGGAGCCGCATACGCATTTGTCAACTTCGTTGTACGGAAAGATACGCTCCTGAATCTGCCGCTGGCCCCGATGGATGTCCTGTTGACCCAGCTTTACGGTATGATTATGATCTTGAATATGTTTGGCATCGTAGTGGCCACCTGTATGATCTACAATATGGAGTTCAAGGGAAACGCAGTCAAGAAAATGTATATGCTGCCTGTGAGCGTTCCGGGAATGTATCTATGTAAATTCTTGATCTTAACTTTCATGCTCCTGGTGGCGGTGACCCTGCAAAATCTGGCGCTCACAAAAATAGGAATGACAGATTTGCCGCAAGGTACATTTGAAATGGGGACGCTTATGCGCTTTGCCGCATACTCCTTTATTACGTCTATGCCGGTATTGTCTTTCATGCTGCTGATTTCCTCTCGCTTTGAAAATATGTGGGTTCCTCTCGGCGTGGGTGTCGCAGGCTTTTTAAGCGGAATGGCTTTGGCAAATTCAAGTCTTTCCCTGCTGCTGGTGCATCCTTTTGTGGTCATGCTAAAACCGGCGGTTGCCATGAGCGCGCAGCCAGACAGAACAGTTATTCTTGTTTCCCTGATTGCAACGCTTTTGTTCCTCACCATTGGCTTGTGGATGGCAAAAAACAAGCGCTATGAGTAAGGAGGAATGTAAAAATGAGCTTTTTTGAACTGCTTAAAATCGAGTTTATGAAAGTGAAACGCTCCAAAATCGTTCCCCTGATTTTTATCGCCCCTTTGTTGGTGGTTGCTTCCGGGGTTGCAAATTTGAGCAGCTACTTCACGCCTGAATATACAAATGCATGGCCCGCTATGTTCATACAGAGTGCGCTGGTCTATGCCTACTATCTGCTCCCGTTCTCTATGATCGTCGTGTGCGTCATGATTGCAGGCCGGGAGACCGGGAATAACGGCATCTTGAAAATGTTGGCTCTGCCAGTCAGCCGGTATACGCTTTCCATAGCAAAATTCTGTGTGCTGGTATTTTATCTGTTTATGGAAATGGTTGTGTTCCTCGTTGTGTTTGTTGTTGCCGGACTGATTGCCACACAGACGATGGGGATTACAGAAACCTTGCCCATACTTTATCTGCTCAAATGGTGTTTGGGTCTATTTCTTACCATGCTGCCCTGTGTAGCAATCATGTGGGCGATCACCGTATTGTTTGAAAAGCCGCTCCTTTCCGTAGGACTGAACCTGCTGCTTGTCATTCCTGGTGTTCTGGTAGCAAATACTCCGCTTTGGATTGCATACCCCTATTGTTACAGCGGCTATTTAGTGTCCTGTTCTCTCCACGATTTTACAGTGGAAACCTCGGACGCTGCATTCTCACTGTTTCCGTTTCTGCCATGCGCGATAATCGTCTTTGGTATTGTACTCGCTCTGGCGATCACACAATTTGGTAAAAAAGAAATGAGGTAAAGATTATGGAAAACAAAAAACTGAAAACTTTAAGTATGGTGGCACTCATTGTAAGCATTTTGCCGTTAGCAACACTTGTCCCTGCATTTTTGAAAATCACTTTGTCGGATGGAGTGCGCACCGCATGGGCAGGCACAAATATCGCCTTTGTCCTGCTGGGCTTGCTTTTGTCGGTGATCTGTGTACGAAATGAAGAAAGCCGCAGTACTGTGAATATCGTTTCTACGGCAATCAGCGCTCTATGGCTGCTGATGATGGTGGGGATCGTCGTTCTGGCCCTGTTCATTAACTTTGTTCAATGAGGAGGGTAGCCATGCGTTTTATCAGAAAAATCCTTGCAGGAATGCTCATAGCTGTTGTTCTACTGTCCTGTGCGGCTTGCTCTGGCCTTGATACCTTATCCGATAATCTCAAGGGCGGGGTAAAGCAATTAGGCGACGATGTGGCGATTGGAAAAAGCAATGCGATTATAACGCCGTACCATTCTTTTGAGGGAAAACGAACAGCAGATAATGCTGCTTTTCTGGCTACTTATGATGCTACTGTAATAGGCTTCAGCGGACAGGATATTTTGGTTGCCAACACAAATCTGAAAGAAAAAGAATGTCGGGAAATTACCATATGCTATGATTTTGCACCTGATTCTGGGACTTGTCAGCTTATCTATATTTCCCCGGATTTGGAGGAAACAGTGCTTGCTGAAAATGAGGATGGTAGTGTTACTGTTCGACTTCAACCAGGTGCAAATTACATCGGCATCTATGGTAATGACTATTCTGGTTCTATCCAGATTACAATAGAATAGATGATGCTTTTGATACGGGACGGTACAGGCCTGGAATTCCTCAATATTGTAACGCCATTGGAGGAAAATTGATGGATTGCAGCAAATGGGTATCCCATGACACTGTCCCCGTCTATTTACAGCTCTATGAAAAGATGCGAAATAGCATATTGGGCGGTGAAATTCAGCCGGGCGGGAAACTGCCATCAATTCGAGGTATGGCAACACTTCTTCATATCAGTGCCAACACTGTTACAAAGGCGTTCTGGCTTTTAAGTAATCAGAAGCTGATCTTATGTTCCAATGGCAAAGGATACAATGTCACGCCTGATGCTTTATACGTCCAACAGCAAAAACAAAAGCAAGTGAGAATACTTTGCTGTACCTATATACAAAAAATGTTGAAATTAAGCTACACAAAAGAAGAAGCCATATTGTTGATTCGTAAGTCCTTTCCTAACTTACACTAAACTGTAAATAGAACTGTCTGTCACTTGATATGTGATAAGCAATACGAGAAAAGGTGCATTAAGCGTATGTTGAAAAGAATTTTAGTTATAGACGATGATATGGAGTTTTTACAGCTCTTGTCGTCTATCCTGCAAAAACAATTCCAAGTGTATGAAGCTACTGGTGTGGCCGAAGCTATGAAAGTGCTGGAAACAGTCTCAATTGACACAATCTGTTCTGATTTGAATATGCGAGATGGCACCGGACTGGGGCTTCTTAAAAGGTTGCGCCAGGAGGATATAAAAATACCGTTTCTACTTATGTCAGGTGACGATGATATTCGTATTAGAAACGAGGCACAAAGCTGTGGAGCTACATTCTGTTGCAAGACGGACCATGAATTGCTGGATAAAATCAGTGCAATGAGAAATTACTGATAACAATACGTTCATGTGGCATCTAAAGAAAAACCAGACACTTGTTGCAGAGTTAATAGATGTCATAGGAGAAGAAATACTATGAATGAGATTCAAAACTGTTCGTTGTGGATTCGCTGCCCCATTTGCGGTAGCAAAACGCGAACAAAGGTGTATGAGGATACGGTCCTTGTAAAATTCCCACTCTATTGTCCCAAGTGCAAAAAAGAGATCCGGGTAAATGTAGTAAAACTTAAAATGGTGTTAAGCGACGAGCCAGACGCATAAAGCGCAGAGCCTGCTTCCTACTAACAATAGGATGCAGGCTCTTTGTAATTATGTACCTTATTCAATTTTACTGGCATCTTTGGATCTCAAGACGGAAAAAACTGCCTCGATAATGGGAATTAGTGCTTTGGCTTCTTGCTCACTGCACTCCTCAATCAGAAAGCGAAGCTGACGGATTGCAGGGGTTTCACGCTGCATCTCTGGATTGAATATCTCCCTGGCATCTATTTTGAGTAAGCGAATTAAGGGGAACAGTGTCTCCATTTTGGGGTTCCCCTTGTAGTTCTCTATATTCATTACAGTGCGGACATCAGCGTCAATCTTTCCGGCAACCTGTTCTTGTGTAAGTCCAAGCTCACTGCGGGCAACTTTTACGGCATCGCCTAATGGATGGGAATAATCTTGCATTACGGTTCACCTCATAAATATTCTACAATACACCTTCTTCTGTTTGTATTCATTGCAATACTTCTCTTATATGTATTGTAATTCACCACATGAGCAAGGAGGCCGCTTATGAATCAGGAAATACCGGTTAAATTACAGACTACGCACATGAATTTCAATGTTCAGTAGAAAACCGGCATGCCCTAACGGGTGAACCGCAGTTCACCTGCACAAGTCAATCAACCGGCAGCGTTGGCTGTCGTTCTCCGCCTCCATTTCGATTCACTCGCGAACCAATGAATTGAAATGGAGGTTATTTATGACTAAGATCAATCTTCGGGAACAGTACCCCGATTTTTATAAGAACGATTACGTCATTGAAGTCCCTGATGAGGTGGCTGCCATCATGCAGGAGTATGAACGGCTGGAGGCCGCATACCGCCGCCGTACATACTACCACAAGGCTCATTACTCGCTGGATCGGGGCGATGGAATTGAGTACGAAGCTCTTTTTGTGTCCATGACGCCCTGCGAGGTTTATGAGCGCAAGGTCACGATGGAGCAACTCCATGCCGCTATCGCTTCTTTGCCGGACAAGCAGGCAAAGAGGATCAACGCCCGTTACTTCATGGGCCTGACGGTATCTGAGATTGCCAAGAGCGAAGGTGTGAGTGCTGCATCCGTCAGCGAATCTATTCAGCGTGGACTGCGGAATATGGAAAAATTTTTGAAAAACCGTCTGTAATACCCCTAAAGTGATCCCCAGAAATCTCATGGTTATTAGAAGGACACGCTATTCCTCGTGACCTTGAGATCATTGAAAACTGAATACACGGTATTACAGGTACGAAACCCGCGTGAGTAGCGGCATAAAGCCCGGCGCGATGACGGCAGCTTGAAGGAGGTGAACAGACAAGCTGCCAGAGCGATCAACGGAGCTTTAGACCCGGTGTGGCAAGCCGGGCGCGATGACAGCGCGGGGGCTAACGATACTTTCTCACGACCTCCCACAGACTTGAGGGGGAACCCTGTGGCGCACGAGTAAAACGACGCTGCGGAGTTATGACAGCCCTGCCAGGGGCGGCTTGTAATATCCCTACCGTCAGGGATGCGTGGCAAAAATGACGGACAATACTTTTTGCAACGACTGATACAGCCGCACTGAAACTTTACCGTTATGTTATGACGGCTTCAATCTGTTCGGTGCGGCTGTCTTGTGAGATGCAAGACCAGCCGCCACAAGCAGAATTGTTTGCGGCGCATGGTGTTTCATCCCACATGGATTGAAGCAATCAAACGCCGTCTTGGAAAAGGCGTCAAACACTACATGGGCCGCAAGATTGCTTGGATGTTCCGCAGCAGATATAATACAAGTACGTTGTGATGCATCCGATCAATCCGATTGCGGTGAAAGGAGGTCTTTGCAATCGGAGCTGTAACTACAACATCATCAGTTGGCAAAAGAACATATTCCGTGGATGAGGTACGAGAAATCCTCGGTATCAGCAGGAGGAAGGCGTATGAGCTGTGTAATTCTGACTGCTTCAAGGTGGTTCGCGTGGGCAGGGTCCTGCGGATCTCCAAAGTCTCTTTCGACAACTGGTTGGATAATTTCAATCAGATCGGAGGGCAATAAACATGGCATCTATCGTAAAAAGAGGAAAAGCCTACGCCGTGGTGTATTACGAAGGCGAAGGCAAAAACAAACATCAGGTATGGGAATCCGGCCTCAGCTATAACGCAGCAAAGTCCAGAAAAGCTCAGTTGGAGTATGAGGTGTCTCAGAATATCCATATCGAACAGAATGATATGACTGTCAGCGAATTTCTCCATGAATTCGTTCAGAAATACGGAGAGAAGCGGTGGGTAGCATCTACCTATGACGGGAATGTTGGCCTACTGGAGAACTATGTGTACCCGTACCTTGGAGACAAAAAGCTCCGCAGCATCCGCACCAAAACCGTGGATGACTACTATCACTTCCTGCTCTTTGAGGCAGAACCTGTGACCAACCCCGGAAAACCCAAGCGAGAGCATCTCACAACTTCAATTATCCATGATATTCACAAGGTTTTGCGCTGCGCCTTTAATCAGGCCGTAAAGTGGGAGTACATCGCGAAGAACCCGTTCTTGAATGCGACACTCCCGGAACACAAAGAGAAAAAGCGTGCCGCATTGACGCCGGAGCAGCTCCAGAAGGTCATGGAGTTTACGGACAGACCGGATATCTATGACTATTATCTGATCCACTGTGCGATTCATCTGGCCTTTGCCTGCAGTATGCGCGGCGGTGAGGTCGGCGGTGCACAGTGGGATAGATACGACCCCGCGAACAGGATGCTCTATATTGACAGGGTGATTGACCGTGTAGACAAAAAGCTCGCAGACACCCTTACCAAAATGGACATCATGTTCCGGTTCCCGAATCTGTATCCCGGAACCAGAACCCTGATCGTCCTGAAACAGCCCAAGACGGAAGGCAGCGTCCGAAATGTTTACATCCCGGAGACGGTTGCCCAAAAGCTGAAGATCCTGCAGCAAATGCAGGACAAGCTCAAGGTCGAGCTGGGCGATGATGGGTATATGGATTATGGGCTTATCATCTGCCAGGCGAACGGCAGACCGATCATGACGGAACACCTGAACAAACGCTTTAAGGAAGTTCTTGAAGCCATGAGTGATCCCACCATTGATCCCAGTGAGATTGTCTTTCACAGTATCCGCCATACCAGCGCGGGCGTAAAGCTCCGTTTGTCCGGCGGCGATCTGAAGGCAGTACAGGGCGATGGTGGTTGGAGTACACCGGATATGGTCACGAAACGCTACGCACACATTCTGGATGAGGACCGAAGAATGCTGGCTTCTGAAATGGAGCAGCGGTTCTATCAGCAGGGCGGCACAGCCATACAGCCAGCAGCAACAGAAAAATCGCCCACGATGGACGCAAATGCCTTGGCTGCGCTGTTGACCAGCAACCCGGAACTGCTAACAAAAGTCCTTCAGTCTATCCAGACGGCTAATAACGGATGATTTTATTAGCAGTCACGCTGGGAAGTCAAAAGTGCCTGTTAGCAAAGGACCTTCCAAAACCGGCTTTTCGGCTCGGAAAATCTGGCTTCTATTAGCAGAAAGAATTCTTCCGGCCACCGATGCAGACCATGCGCTTTCCATTATCGGCAGCGAATTTCCAGTCGTTTATTAGCAGGTTTTATTAGCAAATTTGCAAAGGTGAACGAACCGGAAAAGTAAAAGAAAGCCGAAAACCCTGATAAATCAAGGCTTTCGGCGTGATTTCTGGCGTCCCCGGCGCGATTCGAACGCGCGGCCTTCCGCTTAGGAGGCGGATGCTCTATCCTGCTGAGCTACGGAGACGTATATGAAGTTTTAAGGTGGGGTCCTCCCCAAAAGGTGTCCGCTCCTCGTTCTCTTAGGAGGCGGACGCTCTATCCTGCTGAGCTACGGAGACATTTACCAACAATTATTCTATCTTATTTTTGAAAAAGAGTCAATCACTTTATGCGGGCGGGGTGAAATATATCTTGGAGACGGCGCCGGGTACTGATGTTTTTTCGGACGGCGGTGAAGGAGACGGCAGCCCGGGGTGCAATTTTCTGCTTTTGAGGGAAAAAGCGGGTTCCTCTTGAAAATAGAAAAAGAAATGGTAGAATATTGGACAAAGGACACAAAAGTGTTTAAGGAGGTGCAAAACATGCCGGCGAGGACAAAAATCATTGCGGCGTACCCATCGCTTTCGCCTGCGGAGCGGCAGGCGGCGGACTTTATCCTTTCCGATCCGGATGCGGTTCCGCATCTTTCGATAAAGCAGATTGCGGCGCGGGCGGGGGTCAGTATGCCGACCGTGACGCGGCTTGTACGGCGGGCGGGCTACAGCGGTTTTACGGAGCTGCGAATTGCGCTTGCCGGAAGTTTTACCAAAAACAAACCGGTTGCATCGGGCGATGATGACGGCGAGTTTTTCAGCAAATTGATGCTCGGCCAGATGCGTTCGGTCGAGGCAGCGCTTAAGGCTGCGGATGAGGAAAGAATTTGCGCACTTGCCAAACGGCTTGTGACGAGCACGGGGTGTGTGCTGCTGTGCGGTGCGGGAGCAGCGGCGGGGATTGCCGAAAGTGCGGGCAGCGCACTTGTTGAACTCGGAATCCGTGCGGTTTGCCCGCAAAAACCCGAAACCCGGGCGGCATATTCCGCGCTGCTCGGTGAAGGAGACACTCTGTTCTGCATCCGTTCCGAAGGAAGCAGGGAAAGCGCGCAGCAACTGACGGAATGCATTCGAACGGCAAAAAAGGGTGGTGCGTACACTGTTTTTGTTTGCAATGAGCCTTGCATTTCGGCGGAGAGTGAAGCGGATTGCAGCATTTGCACAACATGCGAAAGCGATATTCGCAGACTTTTGGGCTATGCAACATCGGCATCGCTTGTTGCGTTTACGGAAGCTTTACTCGCGCTCACGGCGCGATATGCGGGAAAAATTCCGGAGAACGCATATCGGGGAAGAATGCAGTGAACAGCTGAAAGGGAATATAAACAAAATGAGAATCATTGAGGATTTGCATACACATACATATTACAGCCACGGCAAAAACGGCCCGCGCGACAATGTGCTTCGGGCGTTGGAGCTCGGACTTGAGGCGGTTGCGGTCAGCGAACATGCGGGCGGCAACATGTATTACGGTGTCCGCGGGAAAAAACTGGAGCGGCTGAACGCGGAGCTTGCGGAACTGCGTCGGGAGTTTGACGGACGTATCCGCGTGCTGCGCGGCTTGGAATGCAACGTAATGAATTTCGGTGAAAGCGATATCCCGAAGGACCGCAGCGAATATGATGTCATTATTCTTGGGTACCACAAGGGAATTCCGCCGGTGAACAGATTTGCGCGGCATATCCTTTTCGAAAGTTTCGGCGGGAAATCGACTCCGCGGCGCAACACCGAATCGCTCATGGCGGCGGCGGAAAAGGGTCATGCAGATATTATTTCGCACCCGAACCTTTATTTGACTCTGGACATTCCGTATCTTGCGGACTGTGCAAGGCAGCTTGGCATTTTGCTGGAAATAAACTCCTCGCATGTAAGCCTGACCCCGGAGGAGATAAAAACGATACACGAACACGGGGCGGGGCTTATCATCGGCAGTGACGCTCATGTCAGCTCCCGTGTCGGTGATTTTGCAAACGGAATCGAATTCGCAAAACAGGCGGGAGTTTTGAATTCGGTTGTTAATATTGAATTATAATGCAGAATGCACGGTGCATCGACCGATGTCCGAAAGTACGGAGGCTCAGGTTCGGAAGAACCGCCTGCAAAGCTCCGAAAGCGCGGCCTCGAGCTGCGCACAGCTGCGCCAGCCGCTTCCGATAGGTGCGTTCGGACGGCTTTTTCCGTGAAAATCGCTTCCGCAGGTTGCAAACAGTCCGAATTCACGGGAAAGGGAAGAGAAAAGCCGCGTCTCACCTTCCGTTGCGGCACCGTAAAAAGCTTCAATACCCCATATTCCCTTGTCGGCAAGGTCGCGGACAAGCTCATGCGGATCGCATTTTTTCATCAGCATCGGGTGGGCAAGTATTGCAGCTCCGCCCGCGCCCGTAACGGCATCGATGACAGCCTGCGGAGAGGGGTGTTTTTGCTTTATATCCGCAAGAGCGTCTCTGTTCAGTATGCGGCGGAAGGCATCGGCTGTGTTTTCGGCGTGGCCTGCTGCGGCGAGCGCGGCAGCATAGTTTGCGCGGGTCGTGGATTCGCTGCGGATAAGATAATCCGAAACATCCATGCCCATTTTGCGCAGCTTGATTTCAAGCAGACGGTTGCGCTCCTCGCGAAGAGCGGTTTGTTCCGCAAGCAGTTTTTGAAAACACGGCGCGTCGATATCCTGCCCGATGCCGAGAATGTGAAGCTTGTCGGCATAGTCCGCTTCGGCCTCAACTCCGGGAAGCATCCGAAGCCCAAGCTGTGCGGCACGGGACAGCGCGGCGGGAACTCCGCGCACACAATCGTGGTCAGTCAGCGCGAGCAGCTCAATTCCGGCGGCTTTTGCAAGCTCAGCAACATGTTCCGGGGATTCGCTTCCGTCGGAACAGCGGGAGTGTGTGTGCAAATCATACATTGTGTTTTCCTCCGTGTACACGGCGAAGCCCGTGCGGGTGATTCGGCCGTGCTTTAGTCTGTCGGAATGCCGACTGCGTTTGAAATAATTATACATGAGACCGCGGAGAAATGCAACGGCGGAACAAAAACAATATATCTGCCGGAGATGATTGTCGGAAAAGCGCGTATATTGTATAATGAAAGGATGCGGGAGTTTACGCATGAAGGGCGGGAAACTCAAAAAATATCGAGGCGAAAACCGATATGATAAACGTGAAAGAAAAGAAAACCGAACGAACCGAAAAAATCGGGAAGGGAAAAACAGCACCGAAAAGAAAGAAAACGGCGACGGTCGAGCGCATTGCGCAGGCGATAGGCTCAAAACGTTTTCTTGCAATTGTGCTGTGCTGCTGTGCCTGGGCGGTGTTCCATGCAGTGAACATGTATGCCGTTTATTCCGATTTGCTTAAGCGCGTTCGGGATGCGCTTCCGATTTATTCCGGAGAGGAAATGCAGCGATTTGCGGAGCTGACTTCCGACCTGATATATACTTTCAGAGTCACGGCGAGAATTTACTGCATACTTGAATGCATTTTGCCGATTGCGGCGGCGGCGGCATTTGCGGCGGTGCATTGCGATGCACGGCGGGGACAGCTTGCGGAGGGTTCGGGAATTCCGCTGCTTCGAATGACGCTTGCGGTGCAGGTTGTCATCGGAATTGCCGCAGCCGTGACGCTGTGTCTGCTTGTCGTCTGTGCGGCGGAACTGGAGCAAGATATAATCGTTTTTCGCAAAACCGTACTTAACATCATTGCAACGCCTCCGCCCGTGTTTACTCCGATGCGCATTGCGGCGATAATAATTACTGCGGGCGGGATAAATGCTGCACTGTGCACACTTGAATGCTTTTTGTTCCGCATGTTTGGAAATGTTCGGAGTCAGCTTTCTGCGGAGCCGAACGGCGGCAGGGCGGAAATACGGCTGCAGCGGGCGGAATATCTGCTGTTCGGTCTCGGGCTTGCTTCGGCGGCGTGCGCGGTTGTTCTGCTTGCGGCGGTTGTGGCAATGGGGCAGCGGCATCCGTCCGTTTACAAAAGCGGAATCATCAATGCGTTCAATCCGCCGGCATTTGCCGCCGCGGCGTGTGCGCTTTTCACCGGTATGAAGCTGTGCAGAAGCTGTGAACAACATGAAGCTGTGAACAATAAAGAAAAAACTGCTGCGGAAAATGCAGGCCATTAACAGCGGCTGCGAATCCGTTTATAACGACAAAAAAGCAGAGCCGCTGCGGCGAGCTCTGCTTTTTGTTATTCTTACGGGAAGAGTCTCGGGAAGTCGCTTTTGCGAAAACGGTTTGTTTAACAGCCTTTTTCACAAAACACGAAACGTTAACTCAACCAACGGCTGAAGGAACCGTTATTTTTCGTCATTTGAATCGTCGCACTCGGAGAACACGGCCCTGAGCCTGTCAAGAATATCGATTATATATTCTTTGTTGAGCGTGTAATAGGTTTTTGCGGTGCGCAGATCGCATTCCACAAGGTTTGCCGCAACAAGGCGTGCCATATGATGGGAAATGGTGGTGGGGTGCAGCGCGGTCTTTTCGGAAAGCTCCTGTCCGTAGGCGGGGCTTTCGCGAAGCAGATTGATAATGTCCAAACGGCTCGGCTCGGAAAGGGCTTTGAACAGCATTGCGAGTTCCTCGGGGGAAGAGATAATGTCGCGAACGCTTGAAACAAGGTCATAACCGATGCCCATGAGAACCATGCCGCTGTCCTTTCCGGTATCGTCCTGATACTGCTTGACGAAAGCAGCAATATGGTCATACATGAAGATGGAGCAGTAGGGAGTCATTTCGATATCGTCGGGAAGTCCCATTCCGTAGCAGTCGTTAACCTTTTTGAGGACGCCGCTGCCTTCGGGATAGCGTTTGGAAAATGCGGAGCAGATTGATGCAACGTTTTCGCGTTCGCGGCGCATTGCATTGAGGAAACCGTCAACAAGCAGGGATACGCGTTCGGAATAGCTCTTGTATTTGAACAGGAGCTTCATTACGCCGAGTCGGGCCTGCTCATCAAGGCCGGTGTTTTCAAGCCGCTCATAGAAGACATCGGAAGTGATCTCCTCGGTCACGGTTGCGGTGCCGGGGGATTCAAGAACGCTCAGAATGTCAACCATGATGTCTTCATCGGTTTTTGAATAAATATATTCCGTGAAATTCTCCGGATCAATACCGTCGCGAATTGCGGGGAAGACCATCATGTACATAATGCTGTTGCTGCATGCGAAGGGTGTGGGACTGCTGCAAACAGGAGTCAACAGCTGACTAAGCTCGCGTTTACCCACACGAACAAGGTAGTCAAGGCGATCCTGAAGGTCTGCAACCGGAGAGAGGAGCCTTAAGAATTCGTTTGTTTTTGAAGGAAATCTTGTGCACAATCTGTCGAGTTCGATGCGAACGAGACGACCTTCGGCTCTGCGGTGGAAGTATTGAAGAGCTTCAAAGAGGGGATTGATGTTTATCATACGGGAGACCAACCTTTCGTATTTTTGTTTTATACTCTTTTATTCTAATGCATTTAAAAAAATATGTCAAGTACAGAATTTCCTGTTGACAAGATATTGTTGGGCATTGTACAATGCATAGGATACCAATCCTATAACTGTGGTTGGAGAAGGAGGATAAACATGAAACTCAAACGTTTGGCGGCACTTGTGCTCGCGGTTATGATGACATTGGCCGCAGCTTCCGTGACGGGGCTTTCGAAGCTTGCGGCGGAAGGAACACAAAAGCCCGAAAAGTCCGTTGTTGATGCGGCGGGCGCAACATGGTACCACGCCGATGCAGGCGAGGAACTGCGTTTTGATGACGACTCAAGCTATTGCTTTGAAAGCGAAAGCTGGATTATGCGTCAGAAGAGCGGGAACACGATTGACGAAGCTGTTTTCGACGGCATCACGCCCGACAATGTTCAGACATTGACCGATGAAAACGGCGAGACCTACACCGTTTCAATGTATTCCCAGGCAACGGTTGTTGCAGCACTCAACCGCATGCTCGGCAAGGAAACGAAAAAACCCGAACGAACCCTTGTTGAAAGGTACAAAATTGATGATGAAGGCATGATTGACGTCATTATCAAACTTTCCGGCGATGCCGTGCTCGAAAACGGCGGCGCGGTTCTCGGCGAAGGACTTACCAAACAGCAGTCCGCCGCACGCGAAAAGCTTGCAGCGGAACACGAAATCATTAAAAAGCGCATTGAGTGCGCCGCTTCGGCAATCTCTTTTGAATATGATTTCACCCTGCTCTGCAACGGCTTTGCGGCAAGCGTACCTTTCAACGAGGTTTCGCGCATTGCGGCGGTTGCGGGCGTTGAAAGCGTTGAATACATGCCCGTGTTCGAAATTCCCACGGAAAGCTATGAAATCGTTCGTCCCGACGACACGAAGATGACGATTGCGAACGATGTTATTGAATCCCGCTACGCGTGGGATCTCGGCATTGACGGCAGCGGCATGGTTATTGCAATTATCGATACAGGCATCGATACCGATAACGAATGCTTTGCTCCCGGGCTTGAAACAGTCAAACTGACGCAGGAGGACATCAGCCGCATAATCGCCGAAAATCCGGATATGAACATGCTTGCGCTTCGTCCCGGAACGACTGCGGAACAGGTTTATATCAACGATAAGATTCCGTTCGCATTTGACTATGCGGATAAGGACTGCGATGTTAACCACGGCGGACAGGCTTCCGCACACGGCACGCATGTTGCCGGCATCGCAGCTGGGCAGGCGGTCGAAAGCGCGGGTACAAGCTTCGGACTGACCTCACTCGGTGTTGCACCCAGGGCGCAGATCCTGCCGCTCAAGGTGTTCAGCAATCGCGATGCTTCCGCAACTCTCGGCAGCGTTGCAGCCGCAATGGAGGATGCGATCGTTCTCGGTGCGGATGCGATAAACCTCAGTCTCGGTGCTGTCGGCGGCCCCGTGTATTACGAGGACTATACAGAAGTTTTTGATGCGGCACTTGCCAACGGTATCAATGTTGTTGCTTCCGCGGGCAACTCCGCCTCTTCCACTTACCACAGTCTTTGGGAAGCGGATCTCGGCCTTACGGACAATCCCGATATCGGCATGGTCGGCATGCCCGGAAGCTTCAATTCCGTTCTGACGGTTGCAAGTCTTAACAACCCCGAATACTTCGTTGCGATTCAGACTCAGGATGCGCTGCTGTTCGATGATGCATATCCCGAATACGGCGGCTCATGGAAATCCCGCTACGACGATAAGGCGGATTATGAGTACAAAGTTGCAACCCGCATCGGCGGACACAGCTACGAGTACAGCATTTTTCATACCACCATCGACAATGCGGATCTTTCCAATGTTTCCGGCAAGCTTCTGTTTGTTGATTATAACTCCGAACTGACGATCGATGAACATGCGGCGTTTGCACGCGAGGCGGGTGCGGCTGCACTGTTTATCTTTGACTCTTCAAGAGAAACCACCTTTGTTGACACAACGAGAGAGGATTGGACTTATCCCGTTGCGGCATACAAATACGATTCGCTGACCAAGGCTCTTGAACCGTCCCATCCGGCAACGATTCATATCAACCCCTATTGGGATATTGACGATCAGGGCGGTTACATGTCCTCATTCTCAAGCTGGGGCACAACCGGCGGACTGACCATCAAGCCCGAGATAACGGCCATCGGCGGCAATGTTTTCTCCGCATATAACGGCAGCGGCGCATACGCACTTTCAAGCGGCACGTCAATGTCCGCTCCGATGACGGCGGGCAGCGCACTGCTTGTTCGTCAGTACCTGATGAACAATTTCGATATTCCTGCGGCGGAACTTCCGGAAATTGTGAACAACCTGCTCATGAGTGCCGCAACTCCGGTGCTCAATCCCGACGGACTTACCTATTCCCCCCGTTATCAGGGCGCGGGCTTTGAGAACATCCGTGCAGCAATGACCGCCGGTGCCTACATCACCACCGAATGCGGCAGGGCAAAGCTTGAACTCGGCGATGACCCGCAGAAAACAGGTGTTTACAACCTTAATTTCACCGTTGTGAACATGACCGATGCGGACAAGACCTATACTGTTGATGCTTCCGTTCAGACGGAAAGTGCGGAGACGGGCCGAATCAATGCGGACGGCACCCGCCGTTATCTCATGACCCAGACCCCGCACATGCTGAATTCCGAAATTGCGGGCAACGGCGCGATTACGGTTCCCGCGGGCGGTTCAACCGAAGTTTCCGTAACGATTACGCTCACCGAGGAAGATATCGCTTATATCGAAAAGTACTTCCCGAACGGCATATATGTCGAAGGTTTTGTGACTCTCACCGCAGGTGAGGAGAACGGCGTTGATCTTTCCGCTCCGTTCCTTGCATTTTACGGCGACTGGCTTGCACTGCCCGCAATTGAGCAGAGCAGCTACTATGATTTCACCGAAATTGAAACCGGTGAATGCGATGCAACCCATGTTGTCAACGGCGTATACACCTATGATGCAAATTACGATGAGTATATCGGCCTCGGAACAAGCATGGCTTGGCCGAACAACAGCGTTTACCCCACGGAGGAACTCGGCACGATGCGCTATGTTGCAAACCGCAACGCGATATCTCCCAACGGGGACAGCATCCGCGATGCGATCGATGCGATCGCAATCGGATTGAACCGCAATGTTGAGAATTTTTATTACAGCGTTGCAAATGCAGAAACGGGCGTTGAATACTACCGCAAGGATCTCGGTTTTGTGCCGAAGACGTATTATAATGACAATGCGGGTCAGGCACTTTACGTCGGAGCCTATGATAACGAGGAGTTTGACTGGGATTATACCGACCTTGAAGGCAGTCCCTTGCCCAACAACACAAAACTTACTGTTGCATTTTGTGCGGAACTGGCTTATAATGGCAGGGAGCGCACCGAAAAGTGGGAGATGCCGCTCACGATTGACACCGAAAGCCCAATCAAGAATGTTTCCATGGTCAGCTATGAATGGGAATATGAAGAATGGAGCGATGAGGAAGACGACTATGTCGGCACGGGTGAATACTACCACGTTCCCACTATCGTCATTGACTACAGCGAGAATCAGTACATGGACTGGAATTGCGGCAGGGCTGCATATGTTAGCGGTGCCAGCACAAGCAAAGTGTTCCACAATTCCGTTGAACCCGGTACCGTGAACGGAACGACAAGGCTCGGTCTCGGCCCGGACGATCTGAGCGACATCAACAGTTTCCTCTTCCTTGAATGCATGATAAGCGACTATGCGGGCAACGGCTTGTTTATTCGCATCGAGCGCGATGATCGCCCCGGAATCTACAACTCCGGCGAGCTTTCCGACAGTGTTGTAAATCTCCGCCCCGGCGAGACTTACACCGTCAGCGCACATTCCGATATCTGGGATTTGTTCACGGATTTCGACTTTACATGGAGTGTTGAGGATGAATCAGTCGCATCGGTTGCCCCGAATGATGGTGATGTTTTCTCCGCAACGATAACCGCAAACGAAATCGGCAGCACCACACTGAAGCTTACGAACGGCTTCCTTAGGGAGATGACCTGCACGATTAACGTTGTTGCCGAAAACTACGACATCTCCGCTTCGGCAGGACTCGGCGGAACAATATCGCCCGACGGAACAACCACTGTTGATTCTCTCGGTTCTGCATCGTACACGATTACTCCGAATGAGGGCTGGCATGTTGCGGATATCATTGTTGACGGCGAATCAGTCGGTGCCGCAAATGAATACACCTTCGACTGCGTTATTGCAAACCACACGATCGAGGCTGTGTTCGCAAGCGATAACTACTTTAAATGTTTATTTCGTTGACTGGGACGGCACAACGATCAGTGTTCAGACAGTCGGCTACGGCATGGATGCGGAAGCACCTGCCGACCCCGTGCGTGAAGGCTATGATTTCATCGGCTGGAGCGGAAGCTTCACCGGAATCACGGCAAACACCGTCCTTGTTGCACAATATGAACCCGCAAGCGGAATCCTTGCGGGCGATGTTGACGGCGATGGCATTGTGACCGCCGCAGATGCTCTGCTCGTTATGCGTTATTGCAGCGACCTTGCGGAGCTGACCCCCGAACAGCTTGAGGCTGCCGACTTTAACGGCAACGGCGTTGTTGAGCTTATCGACGCGCTGCTTATCCTCCGCGCTGTTATCTGATTTGCTGCTGACGGCCGTTATCATGGTACGAACGGTAACAGCCTTTCAGCAACCCTGCATCGATTTCCGAACAAAAGACTGTCATCATCCTTTCTGTCCTTTGCATCCTGACTCCATTTTTGCAAAGTCGTTCGGAAAATCGGTGCAGGGCATAGAGCCTGCATTGCCGCAATCGTTGACCGGTTGCGGCAATGTTTTTTTTACCCCTGCATCAATTTAACGGACGCAGAGCCGCCGAAGGAAAACAGTGAATCAAATTTTTAATATAATGTGATTCTCCCTCTTGAATCCGTTTAAAAAATGTGTTAAACTGATATATGTACAAAATTTGAACATATTCGCCGGTGTGATGGAATTGGCAGACGTGACGGACTCAAAATCCGTTGGTAGCAATACCGTGTGGGTTCGAGTCCCACCACCGGCACCAAACACAGAGGCACCCGTTGGGTGCCTCTGTGTTTGGTTAAGTCGAACGGGACTCGAAGCCGGGGAAACAAAACGGTCCTGTGGAGCGTTTTGCCCGGCCGGGGAGCGAAAGCAGTCCGGGCGCGCAGCACGGAGTGCAGGCAGCGGTATGCAGCTCTTTGTTCAACACACCTTATATGCTATATACTAAGACGGTAAATAAGCCGAAAACTCCTTTTTTGCCGTTGTCGGTTGATCAGCTCATCCGACAAAGCCCGAAGTATGCCATACAAATCACCCCCGGTATTTAGGGATTTTCCCCCTGTTTACCTATCAGACTGCGGAAAAGGCGGAACCTTACAGAAAAAATGCGAAAAAGAAAAGATATTTTCGATGACGATTGATTTGCCTCCTGTCGCTGCCCGTACTGTTGAACGAATAAGACTTCCCCTTACAAAGAAAGAGTAACGAAAGTCTCACTTGCAAGCGAATAATATATAATTAAAACTGCATAACTATTAATTCGCGTGTATTGACTTCGAGCACCCAAATCGTGTATAGTGTATACAAACAGCTGGAAGATTTATCTGAATATCTTGTATTGTGCTTATAACATGAGCTGTGTGCAGACTATCCTTATTGCACGAACGCCTCATGCAGCCGAGCGAAATAATATACGCTCTGCGACCGCATATGAGCCTGCCGATGGTTCTTACAAGAGGAAAGAAGAAGTTCGTTGCTTGAAAACAGCCGATTTTACAAAAACACCGGATTTCTTACATCTGCGGACAGCGATAGCTTGCAGCAGAGAAGAAAATGCACAGGATAAAAAAGTGTAGGGTTTTGGGCAATATCTGCGGCTCATCAGCAATTTTATCAATGCGTAGTGTCTGCGGGAGAGGAGCACGCTGTTCTTGGAAACGCACCCTCCTCCAATATCCATAGCTCTGATCCCGTTACGCTGTCCGTCCCTAACGTCCGTTTCGACAAAGAACTCTTTCGACCGGTCGAAGAGCATATTTGTCGGAACGAGGGACGGATAACGCTTTGAAATACGCAGCTGCATTCCGGTAAATGAATCCTCTTCTTTTCAAAATGCGAAGAGGTTTTGGCTGCAATATGCAATATGTGTAATATGAAGGAAGAACGACTGCCGCTTTCCCGTCAGGCGAGAAACGGGAACCCTTTGAGAAGAATCCGTTGAATCAAACGCCCTCGTTAAATTAAGCGGAGAAGTCACCGATATGTCGGGACTTTGAAGCATTAGGATAAAAAAGAATACCCCAGGAGGACGACCGATGAAAAGAATTATCTCAGTGATTTTGGCAGCGATGATGCTGCTCATGATCGCCCCAACCGCCGCACACGGCAAACGTGCGGAAAGCCGTGCACCCTACGGATATGTGGAGCACGAATACGATCAGCTCCTTGCTTTTATGGAGCAGACCAACTCAGCCGGCGTAAAGAACGGCACGCAGCTGAGCTCCGCATACGATCCCAACGACCCGGAAACATGGGGAGGCATCTTTTGGTACATAGCACCGACGGGATTCATACATGCCGAATACATCTTCTTCAGCACTTATGATTTCCCCAACAGAAATCTTGTCGGAACCTTGAATCTTTCCGGCTTCTCAAAGCTGCGTGCGTTTGGCTGCGCGGGAAACTCCATCACAGCCGCCAGCATAAGTGACTGTCCGCTGCTCGATGAGTTGAATGTCGCGCAGAATCTGCTGACAAATTTCAGCGTAAGCAACTGTGCAGAGCTGCGTCTTGTCTGGTGTGAAGAAAACATGCTGCCAAGTGTTTCAATGTCTAATCTCCCGAAACTGCGCCAGTTCCACTGTTATCAAAACCCCATTACCGAACTGGACGTTTCACCCTTTGAAAATCTCTGGTATCTTTTCTGCGGAAATACCGGGATATCGCAGATTGATGTCAGTCGAAATCCGCAGCTGCGGGAACTTCGCTGTGAAAACACGCATCTGACTTCAATTGACGTAAGCAAATGCGAGAACCTTACGGATCTGTTCTGCAACAATACCGACATAAGCGAGCTGGATATTTCCAACAACCCTGCATTGGTAAGGCTGTTCTGCAACAATACCGACATAAGCGAATTGGATCTTTCACAGAACACGAACATAGACAAGCTTCGCTGTTATGATGCGAAACTGATGTCGCTCGAATGGAAGTGCATTGTACCGGGGCTCTCCCTTGACATAACCCTCCTTTCCGAAGGCGACGGCTATGTGGGCGTGGACTGGGAGCGTGTATATGTGAGTGACAACTATTGGGAAAACAGGATAACCGCCGTGGCCACCCCCAACGGAACGTTCAGAGGCTGGTATATGGGTGAATCCCTTGTTTCTTCGAGTCTGCGGCTCCCCCTCGGCGCGGACATCGATATCCCCGCTACCATGCTTACGGCTAAGTTTGACGGTACAACTCCCATTCCGCCCACGCCTACGCCGCCGGTTTCTCCCGAACCGCCCACGCCCACGCCACCCCCTGCACAGGAGGACGAGCCTACCATATACGGCTTCTGGGTTTCGGAGCGCATACCGAACGATCCGGAATTCCATACAAACTGGTATACCTGGTCGAGCTTTAACGCCGATTCTCCGGAAGAAGTCACTATGCACTGCGGTATGCCCGCCGAAACGGGGAGCGGATATTCAAGCCTCGTTGCTGCTGCTGCCTATCATGACGGATACATTTACGGGTATACGGGGCATAATAACTTTTTCAGGGTGCGATTTGACGATATGGTCGCCGGGGAAACAACGCAGCAGTACTTTCTCGATACCAATTTCGCACAGAACGGTGGATTCAATGTTCTCGATATGGAATATGACTACAGTCGGAACAAAATGTTCGCCATCCTGCAAAACAGCAGCGATGGGACGCAGTGCATATGCGAAGTCGATCTTGAAACCGGCAATATGCTGAATCTTGAGAGCGGAGGAATCCCGCTTCCTTACATGAACAACGAGGAGGGCATCCCATACACAATGCAGACACTTGCAATAGACCTGCAAGGCAACGCTTACTGCATGGCGATGGGCTTCTCCGTATCGGAACTTTGCAGTCTTGATCTCGACACGGGAATGTACGAGACACTCATGACCGTTCCTGCAAAGAGCTACGACTATCAGTCCATGACTATGGATCATTCCACCGGACATATATACTGGGCACAGTATGCAACATTTTCGGAAACATGGAATCCGTCCAACCTGCTTTTCAAGATTGATTTGCAGACGATGCAGGCAGAATCCAAGGGAACGATAGGTCAGGGCAGTCAATGGACGGGAATGTTCATCCCCTACGACAGCGGTCAGCCCCCCGTAACCGGCATCCTCGGAGATGTTGACGGCAACGGAATTGTACAGATCGCGGATGCGATCCTTGCCGCCCGTCATGCGTTGGGTGTATATTTGCTTGAAGGGGAAAGCCTCATTCTCGCAGACGTGGACATGAACGGAGAAATAACGATCGCAGACGCAGTTCTCATAATGCGCATTGCAATGGGACTGTATGAACCGTAAAACCCCTTGCCTCGTAAAAGCTGCCTTTGAATCGTGAAAAACACGGTGCGTTTATTCAAAGGCGGATACCGGAAAAAAGTGATTTCGCTTCTCCCTCACTCAGCCGGGCAATGGTGATCGGTTCTTGCCGAATTGACCGTTGCTCGGCTGTTCATATAACGAAAAACAAAGAAAGGAGAATCAAGATTATGACATGGAGCAAAGATTTAATCGAAAACATTACCGACATAGGAGAGCTTGAAGCGAAGCTCCGGTTTGATCGCAGACTGACACAGCAGATGCGGGCGCTGTGTGAAAAATTCCCGATGTCCGTCACAAGATACTATTTGTCACTTATTGACTGGAGCGACACGGACGACCCAATCCGCAGAATGAGCATCCCCACGTTCCTTGAAACGGACATGAGCGGAGAGTTTGATACGAGCGATGAGGAGTCTAACACTGTGTGTCAGGGTGTCCAGCACAAATACACAGAGAGTGCCCTTATACTGACAACAAATCGTTGCTTCATGTACTGCCGGCATTGCTTCCGCAAGCGGCTTGTAGGGCGTTCGGATGAGGAGATAGCCGGAAATCTTGAATCCGTTGTAAATTATATCCGCGAGCACACCGAGCTGACCAACGTTATCCTCAGCGGCGGCGATGCGTTTACCCTTCCCACATGTATCATCAAGCACTATCTTGATGTTCTTTCAAGGATGAAGCATCTCGATCTCATCAGAATAGCAACGAGATCGCCGGCAGTGTACCCCATGCGGATTTATATGGATGAAGAGCTGCTCGCCTGTCTGAAAAAATACAGCGGAAAGAAGCAGCTGTATGTTGTTACCCAATTCAATCATCCGAGAGAAATAACGCCGGAAGCCACCGCCGCCATACGCGCCCTTCTTGATTGCGGGGTTGTTGTAAAGAATCAGACAGTGCTTTTGAAAGGCGTAAACGATTCTCCCGGCGTACTGGGCACGCTGTTGAGAAAATTGACCGCTTGCGGAACAGTCCCGTATTACATATTCCAGTGTCGCCCGGTGAGCGGTGTCAAGAACATCTTCCAGGTGCCGTTTTCCGAAGGATATGACATAGTTGAGGGAGCGAAAGCAATGCAGAGCGGTCAGGGAAAGTGCTTCAAGTACTGCATGTCGCATCCGAAAGGAAAGATAGAGATTATCGGAAAACTGAACGATGAGTCGATGGTTTTTAAGTTCCATCAGGCGAAAAACAACCGGGATTGCGGACGGGCATTCATTAAAAAACTCTCAAAGGATGCTGCATGGCTTCCGGATGAGTTATAAGGGGGGATTCATATGTATGACCGGAACTCCGTTACAAGCTTTCAGAATGTGTTCTTCAATCGGTCAATGAACGGAATCCGTATGTACGACAGGTATCTGATTACAGGCGCAACCGGATTCCTCGGCAGAGCTGTATCTCAGGAACTGGCTTCCTGCAGCATCCCGGTTCGGGCGTTGGTTTTATCCAACGACCCGTATGCGGAGCAGCTTCCAAAGAGGGTTCAACGCGTCACCGGAGATGTTCTCGATAAAGAATCGCTTGAGGCCTTTTTTGACGGCTCGGGAATACACACCTGCGTGATTCATTGTGCCGGTATCGTTTCCGTTGCTTCCAATCCCGATCCGATTATCTATACGGTCAATGTGGAAGGGACAAACAACATCATTTGCAAGTGCAGAGAACACAATGTCGGCAGACTGATTTATGTCAGCTCCGTTCATGTAATACCGGATATTCCGAAGGATCATGTTATCACGGAGGGCTGGTATTTCTCTTCCGACCTTGTTGACGGGGCATACGCCAAGAGTAAAGCCATTGCCACAAATCTGGTTTTTGACGCAGCACGTCACGGGCTGAACGCCTGCGCTGTATTCCCCTCCGGGATAATCGGACCGGGAGATTTCCAAGGCGGGAGTTTCACAGCGATGGCGAAAGCCTTTCTCAAGGGAAAGCTGCCCTTTGCCGTTCGCGGCGGATATGACTTCGTTGATGTAAGAGACGTTGCAAGCGGCATCCTTGGCTGTGCAATGAGCGGGAAGTCCGGAGAGGGATATATCTTGTCCGGGCGTTATATCACGGTTAAGGAAATGCTTGATATAATAGGCAAAGCAGCGGGGCTGCATCGCCGGCCTCTCTGCTTGCCGCTCGGACTTGCCAAATTAGCAGCTCCATATTACGAAAAGAGGTGTATTCGCAAGAAGAAACCGCTGTTCTTTACGCCGTATTCGATTGCCGTTCTCGGATCAAACGGATACTTCAGCCATAAGAAAGCATCCGGAGTGCTTTCTTACAAACCTCGTCCCATAGAGGAAACCCTGCGGGATATGACCGAGTGGCTCAGGCAGCAGGAAGAAAGCTGATTTCTTCCGGAAACAAGCCAATCTGATTTTTGAAGAGACAGTCTGAAAAATAAGATATATGTATGTTGCGATGCTTGTGCTTGCAGCCTTTATGGCTTTTGCAGCATACATACTTTAGACCTTCATGTCAGACAGCGGCTGTTCGGATTCCCGAAAAAATCTTTATTATCAGCGGGCGATGAGGCAAATATAAACGAAACTCAAACGAGAGGAGGCGATATATGTGAAAAAGAAAATAACTGCGGGAATCCTGTTGCTCCTGCTGCTGGCAGGAGGTTGTGCACAGCCGGCCTATGCCAATTCCGCCCAGCGGCACTGGAGCGGCACGGACGTTACAGGCGCGGTCGTGACGGGAGGGGATTGCCCCATCGTGGTGGAGAGAGAACTTCTGACCTTCGATGTGCAGGAATTCCCGGAGCAGTATTATCCGGATACGGACAGCTTCCTTGCCTATACCGGGAAAGTCACGGCGGAATACACCTTCCGTAATCCCGCCGACTATACGGTCACGGCCACGCTGGTTTTCCCGTTTGGTAATCCTCCACATTACGGAGAATACATCTATGACCAAGCAGCGGGTCGGCCGGTCGATGTTTCCGACGCCCTGAAATACGGCGTAACGCTGGATGGGAAGCCGATAGAGGCGGCTGTCCGACACACATTGAAGGCACGGCACACTTCTTTCTCCCTTGATGAGGATCTGCCGAAGCTGGCAGACAGCTATATCTGCGACAGTTTTTTCGTCCCCGATATGCCGGTTCGGGTGCAGAGGTATTCCGTCACGGGCATAGATGAAGAATACGGCGCAGCCACCGCCGCATTTGTCATAAATGCGGACAGCGCAAAAACGCGGGTATTGTGTGAGAAGCAAACCGGCGGAGCGCGGCTGAAGAAGGGGAGTCGAGCCTCCTGCTGGGTACAAAACGGCGATACGATCACGGTATATATCTTCGGCGAGCTGCCGAAGGAGGAGCTTAGATGGACACTGTATGAAAACGGCGCCTGCGAAAAGGTTATCGAAGGAACAGTGTCGTCGGAGTTTTCGGAGATGACATTCAAGGACTATGCTCTGCGCGGCTATGACGAAAACTCCGGCATTTTGGAGTGTGACTGGTACAATGCTCAGGTCGAGCTTCTGCGGCTCGGTTCCGAAATATGGGGGAATGGTCTGGTTCAGATTGAAGCCGGGGTATTTTCACTGATGCGGTGGTATGAGTACACCATCACGCTGGAGCCGGGGCAGACGCTGAAAAATGCGGTGACAGCGCCGCTGTATCCCGCCATTGATGCGGACTATACACCGAGCATCTATGCGTATACCTATCTGCTTTCCCCGGCAAAAACATGGACACAGTTCGGGGAATTGGATATCACGGTGAATACACCCTATTACATGACGGAATGCGGCATTGACGGCTTTACAAGGACAGACAGCGGATATGCGCTGACACTGCCGGGTCTGCCGGAGGGCGAACTGACATTTACGCTTTCAGAGGCAGAGAGGCCGCAGCCGCCGAAGCGGTCGATCTTGCACCTTATGCCGACAGAGCTTATCATTGTACCGGCAGCGGTGCTTGCCGCCGGCGCAGCCGTGTTTCTGCCGGCTCGCAGGAAGCGAAGAACAAAAAGATAGAGAGAATTGGACTTTGAAAAACCGTATCTCTTCGGTTCTGCCGTCAGCATTGATGTCGTTTTTATCGTATTTTCACCTCGCAGTCTTATTACGCGCAGCTATCCGGTGAAAATCCGGTGATTTCAAAAAACAGTGCGAAAACTCCACTCTCACTTTACGCACTTCCCGTGGATGTTACACTCGAACGGACAGCTTTCGTAAAGAGAAAAGTAGACCGCATCTATTTAACATTTTAGCGGGTACAAGCATTTTTGCCCGACAGTGAGACAGTGCAGACAAGCGAAGCATCACCGTCTGTTTCCCAAAATCAATTTTTTTCGATTTTGGGAAACAGAATCGCGGAAGCAGCCGACCTTACAGATATTTAACCTGCGGTTTTATTCGCTGCCATACTGTATCGGAAACTCTGCCGCAATGACAGTGCCGTTTTTTGAGCTCTCCTCCACGCGGACGGAGCCGCCATGGATGTCGGCGATCTCCCACACCAGTGAGAGGCCCAGCCCCGCACCGCCGTATTCCCGGCTGCGAGACTTGTCTACGCGGAAAAAAGGCTGGAAGATGCTTTGCTGATACTCCTCCGGGATACCGTAGCCGTTGTCGGAGACGCGGATCAGGAGCTTTTCCGGCTCCTGTGCGACGGAAACCCGCACCGAGCCGCCCGGTCGGTTGTACTTGACGGCGTTCTCCGTCAGGTTGAAGATCAGGCGGTAGATCAGCGCGTCGCTGCCGGTCATAATGCCGTCGCCCTCTGCCGTCAGCGTAACGCCGCACTTGTCCGAGAGCGGTGCGAGATCCGTAAAGATCTCCTCGATCATTGGAGCAAGCCGGATCCGCTCGTTACGCGCCACCTGCCGCAGATTACTCATTTCCAGCAGGGTCTTGGTCAGCCGGGTAAGCCGCTCCGTCTGCTCCCGCAGAAGGGAGAGAAACTCCGCCGTCTCCGGCTGCATATCAGGATGTTCCGCTGAAAACAGCTCCAGCTGCGCCTGCATCAGCGCCAGCGGCGTGCGCAGCTCGTGGGCGGCGTTGCCGGTGAACTGCCGCTGGGCGGCAAAGGCGTCGTTCAACCGCTCAAGCATTTGATTGAAGGACTGACTGAGCTGCTTAAACTCCGGCAAGGCATCCTCATCGATCCGCATATCCGCCAAATTGTTCATCTGCACTCTCTCCACCTGAGAAGCAAAGCTGTGCAGGGGCTTGAGCGCGTGTCCGCTGACAAAGTAGGCAAGAATGCCGCTCAATACCGTAACCACAGCCGTGATGTACCAGTTGGTGGTGCGAAATCGTCCCTGCACACCATCGACAACGATTGTCAGTTCCTCGCCGGGTTCTGCGAACTGCGGGTCGAAGCTCGCCGTGCCTTCATCAGTTATAATAACAGTACCGCCGCCCCGCAGCGCGTCCGCAATCCTGTCCATATAGTACACGCCGGAGGAGCAGAGCATCAAATTCATGGCGATACAGGTCAAACCGATGAGCAGGGCAGTCATCAGGGTGATGCGCCACTGTAAGGAGAACTTCTTCATACGCCCTCCTCTTCCATCAGATAACCCTCGCCGATGCGGTTGCGAACGGGGTCATAACCCAATGCGGCGCGGAGTTTCTTGCGCAATGCGGAAATATGCACACGAATGGAGTTGCTGAAATTGTCCACGCTGTTGTCCCAGACATGCTCAATCAGTTCTTCCTGGCTGACGGGCCGCCCCCGATGCACCATCAGATATTCCAGAATTCCCGTCTCCTTTCGAGTGAGCGTCAAGGCTCGTCCGTTCACGGAGGCCTTTCGCGCACGGGTATCAAAGGTCAAGGTACCGCAGGTCAATATCACATCCTGCTGGGTGAACTGCCGCAGTGTCAGGCTGCGGATGCGGGCTTCCAGCTCAGCCAAATGAAAAGGCTTTGCAAGATAGTCGTTGGCACCTGCATCCAGTCCCTCCACCTTGTCCTCTACTTCGCTGCGGGCGGATAAAATCAGCACCTTTGTTTCCCGGTCTTTCTGCCGCAAGGTGCGCAGCACCGTCATTCCGTCCTTCCCCGGCAGGTTCAGATCCAACAATACAAGATCATAGCGTTCTATTTCCAAAAGTTCCAGTGCTTCTTCGCCGTCGCAGCAGTAATCCACACTGTATGCGGCGCGCCGCAGACTGCGGACAATGGTTTCGCATAGAGCGCGTTCATCCTCGATTACTAAAAGGTGCATAAAAATCTCCTTTATATACGTTTATATGTTGCGCTTAACCCGCTGTTCTCATTATACAGGAAACGGATAAATTTTGTGTAAAAATTTTTCTTAACAGGAACCTTATATCGACAATGATATGATAACGGCACAAACCGGAAGGAGAGCTAAGTATGAAATACGGAATAAAAACTGCTGCACAGGCTGCACTGCTGGCAGTTGGAATTGTTATGGTATGTCCGGGAGTATGCCGTAACGAGGTGGCTACGGTGCTGAGCAAAGCCATCAAATTATGTCTGGAGTGTGTGGGCATTGGGTAAGAAGGTTTCGGTAATCTCTCGGTTTCCGTCCCGTTTCCGAGGCTGGATACAGGCGGGAGCAGCTTTGTTGACCAACCTGCACCTGCCGAACTTCCTCAAGGGAGGACTGTATCAGGGCGCAGGGAAAGCCGTCTGCGTGCCCGGACTCAATTGCTATTCTTGCCCGGCAGCGTCGGGAGCCTGTCCCATTGGATCATTTCAGGCGGTGGTTGGTTCGTCAAAGTTCAGCTTTTCCTATTATATCACCGGCTTCCTCATCCTGTTGGGAGTTCTTTTGGGACGGTTTATCTGCGGATTTCTGTGTCCCTTCGGGTGGTTTCAGGATCTGCTGCATAAAATTCCCACGAAGAAGCTCTCCACAAGGAAGCTGAAGCCCCTGACGTACCTCAAGTATGCCATTCTGCTGGTGATGGTCTTTCTGCTGCCGGCGTTCCTCGTGAACGATGTGGGCATGGGCGACCCCTTCTTCTGCAAGTACCTCTGCCCGCAGGGTGTGCTGGAGGGAGCCATCCCGCTGTCCCTTGCCAATTCCGGCATCCGAGCGGCACTGGGGAGCCTGTTTACCTGGAAATTCAGCATCCTGTTGGCGGTGATCGTGCTGAGCGTGGTATTCTATCGTCCCTTCTGCAAGTGGCTCTGCCCACTGGGTGCATTCTATGCGCTGTTCAACCGGGTGTCCCTCTTCCGGATTAAGGTGGATAAAAACAAGTGCGTCTCCTGCGGAAAATGCGCCAAAGCCTGCAAGATGGATGTGAATGTGACGAAAACGCCCAACCACACTGAGTGCATCCGCTGCGGTATGTGCATACATGCCTGTCCGACGGGCGCAGTGTGCTTCCGCTATGGCTTCGGCTCCGATAAAAAAACGGAAAAGACGGCGGAAACATCAAAAAAAGAGTAAGAGCTAAGGAGGAAAGCCCATGAAACCAAGAAAATTTCAGCGCCGGTCTCGGCGGTGATGCCGGCATCGGTGCTGATATGCAATACGAATGTTTGTGTGAAAAAATAAAAAAGAAAAGGAAGGAAAAAAAGAAATGGTCAAGAAGAATTATACAAGTTGGTTGATTATGTTGCTGATATCCGCTGTGCTGCTGTCTCTGACGGCCTGCGGATCAAAAAAGGGTCCCAAGAATGCGGAAGAGGCTTCTGCAATGCATAAAGACCTCATGGCTCAGGAAAACGCGATACTGTCGAAAAACACTCAGCTTTGGGATAAGGTGTTTATGGCAGCGGATAAAGGCATGGCGATGATTGAAGACGGCAAAAATTACGGAGATTTTTTGCTTAAAACGATTGAATCCGCCAAAGACCAGTTTACTGCAGATGAGCTGAAACTGCTTAAGGCTGAGGCGGAAAAAATCCGAGAAATTGAAAACGAACTGACAAAGTTAGAGGAAAAATTCCCGGAGCTTGCGAAAAAAACGCCTTCTGAGAGCACCACAAGCATCCCTGCGGAGGGGAACATCGGTACAAAAAAATTCCCGTCCTTTGTCGGAAAAGACTTAGAAGGAAATGATGTGACCAGCGATGAATTGTTTTCCCGCAATGCTGTCACGGTGGTGAATTTCTGGTTTACCACCTGCGGGCCGTGCGTCGGGGAAATTGCCGAGCTTGACGCATTGAACAAAGAACTTGCAAATAAGGGCGGTGCGCTCATCGGCATCAACTCCTTCACATTGGGCGGAGACGAAGCGGCAATTTCCGAAGCAAAAGATGTACTGTCCAAGAAGGGAGCAACATACCGGAACGTGTACTTCGACTCTGACAGTGAAGCCGGAAAATTCACCGCGAACATCTTCGCTTACCCCACCACTTATGTGGTAGACCGCAGCGGCAATATCGTCGGTGAGCCCATTGTGGGTGCCGTTACGGAAAAGAAGCAGGCGGAAACGCTGCAAAAGCTCATCGACCGGGTTCTTGCTTCCGATAAGGGGTAAGCCTCGGATTATCCTGCCGGGTGAGAAACACCATAGTTCGGAAAGAATTTCCGCTTCTGCTCACTGCGGTGCCGCCAAGCGGCTGAGACGGACAAAGGCATCTCCCGTTCCTGCTTAAGGGACGAGGACCGGCAGAGGACTGTATTAAGGAAGAACAAAGGGGCTGCTGCATCAGCCCCGAAAACAAAACCGGGCAGCTCAAGAAGGGTTGCCCGGTTTGTTGCTTTCACATAATTAATTTGCACAAAACAGATATAAAGCGGGCTGCCCGAGCAGGTCTGTTTGCCGTACTCAAAAATCACGCTTTCTGCATGAGTCCGCTTCGCTTGAACCGGAAAATGCTGATGTTCGGCACCCCCCGGATTGCCCTCCTTAAAAAGAAAAGTGCTGCTGCAAATATGACTTGATTTTGCAGCAGCACCTCCTTGGTTTTTATTCCGCTTGCTTTGTGAATGTGATCACCGTGCCTTCAAAGAGAGGGCGGTACTTGTAGACATTCTCGTTGCGACTGAACGTAAGAGCTGAGTATGGCGCGTGGGATTCGTTTCCATCGCCGTCTTTCCCGTCGGTGAAGCGGAGATCTCCGAACTTCTGCAGTCTTACGTCTCCCTCAAAAATGAGTTTTCCGTTTTCAGTGACGATCATATGCGGTTTATCACCTGAAACCTCGATCACGGATTTGATGTCGTCGTTCTTCCATACGCCGTACAGTACGCTTTGATCTATCGGTACATTGATCATGTCGTCACCGTCATACGGACGCACAGGCTGCGTACGGCTTTCCCGAAGTTTTCCGCAGTCCTCGGGAGTTATCGGTACGGACATGAGGATCACTCCTCCGGGGCGCATCGGTCTCCGACGCGCTCGAGTATCATCGTACCATACGCGATGGTCAGACAGCCGTTCTCATCCACAGGTATTTCGGCGAACGGGTCGACCGTCTCTCCGAGGACCTCGCCTTTGACTTTGGTATCGTAGTAAAACTTACCGTCCTTCTCTTTCCAGGTGGTCTGCTCGATTGCGGCGAAACCGTCCTCGTCGATCACGGCGCCCTGCGACTTCGCGAGCTCGATTTTGTCCTCGGGTACGCGCATCAGCGTTTTCATGAGGCCGTCCTCGGTAAATTGGGTTATGCTCATGAGCAGCATGATGATTTCGTCAGCGTGATCTCCCTCCGGCAGATTTTCCGGCGTGTAGGACGCCATGCCGTTGGGGGTGGGGAAGAGCAGCTCCTTGACTTTCCATTTTCCGATAATGTTCATTGTAATTTCTCCTCTCTGTTGGTCGTTTTATCGTTGATCCCGAAGGCGGGTTATGCCCGGGGGTCTCGGATTTCGGTGTGCGGACGCCGGTCAGCAGGTACTGGCTCCCACAGGAACCGCTTGCCGTCGGAACCACGCTGACGCAGCTTTATCGGGTGCGGGGAATACGCTCCGCCGCAGGGGGTGAAGAGCTTTATGCAGCCGGGCTCCTCGTTTGAAACGTGGTTCGACCCGATGACGAGCGTATATGGCTGGCTCGGCGTATAGTTGTTGTCAGGCGTCGAGCCGGAGAAGCGGGTGAAGGGCAGATGCGGTTTCCGTCTTAAAGCTTCCGGGTTTGGAACATATTAATTTCCGCTCAGCAAATCGCACACTTTTCAACCATTACCGTTCTCATTTTCATTTCCCGAAAGAACCGACTTATTTTTTGATTTTTCTGCCCGCAAGAGAATAGAATGCGTCGGTCAACTCTCTGCCCGCGCTTATCGGGGCGTGTACTGAGCTGCCGTCCGAAAAAGCAAACGATGTGTTGTATGTGGTTTCGTCAAGAACATATACGTCGCTTTCCGACGGTGCTTCATATGACAGAACCTCGCTTATAAGACGTCTTTCCCTGACTGTTCGGAGTATTTCCTCTGCTTCTTCGGTATCGACAGGAATCTTTTCCGCATTCGTATGATATCCTGCGCAATTTACCGCACAGTCGAAGGACAGAAACCAGTTGTCTTCCGTTTTTTCGAGACTGAACGAGTATGATGAGGAATGATCCATGCAGCCACGGCTGATATTGACCTCAGTCAGGAGCTTCGCCCCGGCAAGCCCGTAAAGGCAGCCGGTGAGCTCATCCGGCACGGGGAGGGATGAGTTGATCCTTCTCCCGCCGGCAAGGCTGAAATCCGTGATATACACATTCCGGTCGGTAATACCATCGACATCTTCCGGCGGCTCGGCATATCCGCTCGCCTTGGAAATCAGGTCATATTTCGCAATGATTCTGATCACATCGTCTGTCTCCTCGTCTGAAAGCCGGACATTTTCCACCTTTACAGGCAAGCTGTCCTCTCCGAACGAGCATTCAAATGAAAAGTACCAGTGGTCGCCGTCTTTTTTCAGAGTGAAGGAATGTGAGCGCCACGGTTCGGTATCCTTCAGACGGATAAATACCGAGGTAAGCTTATTCTTTATCGCTATCAGCTCGGCTTTTTCAGCGGCTTCATAGTGTCTGTCGGCGAGGTCGCGCAGGCAGTCAATAGCCCTGTCGCAAAGCTTGGTCTCTTTTTCAATGCTGTTTCCGTCGGTGAAAGTCATTCTGGAGCTGCGCATCGGCTCGTCGGCTATGTGGAAGAAGCGTATCGGATTGCGGTATTTCCGCAGCCGCCTGATCTCGTCTTCCTCGCGGATGATCTCAAGGAATTTCTCCGCTTCCTCGGTCGGTATCGGGAAGGAACTGAAGGATGTGTAATAGTCCTCCCGGCTCTTGACCCAGCAGCTTGCGGAGAAGAGCCAGTTTTCATCCTGCTTTCGCAGCACGAAGGCATACACCGGATTGCTTGCCATGCCATAGTAGGAGGTATGGAACGAGATGATATCATCGACCGTGTATTTCCTGCTCCCTCCACAGCCGAACAGCGCGGATACCGTAAAAACAGCAGACATTATTATCACCGCCCTCAATAATCTTCGGCATTTCATGGCGTCAGGACAGCGGTTTGCCGCACTCGGGGCAGAACTTCGGCGGCTTTGCCTGATTCTCCGGGGTGTAGCCGCAGGACACGCAGCGCACCGTTTTAGGAGCCGGCCTCGCGCATCCGCAGTTCTCGCAGAAATTTTTCGACTGACCCTCAGAACCGCAGGAATGGCAGACCCATGTCTCATTGACAGAAGTCCGAGCCGCATCAGCCTCAACAGGCACGGTCTTCAAAGCACCGCAGTTGTCACAGAATTTAGCCCCGATGGTCTTTGAACCGCAGGAGGGACAAACCCATTCCCCGCCGCCCGGTTGGGGAGCGGGTGCGGAGACGGGACGGTCATATTCAGCGCGGATCCGGTTCATCATTCCGTCGCCGTCAAAGACACGATAACGATTGCTGCGGCGCATCAGTATATCCGCAAGCTCGCGCATTTTCTGCTCGTATTCGCGGTAGAGGTCGGTGAAGCGGCTTTCAGGACGGTTTCCGTCACTCAGTTCAAGTTCAATCTCGTCAAACCACGGGGAATCAACATGGATTGTAATGTTGAATTCATAATCGCACTCGTAACGGCGCGGATGGTAGCTCGTCTCGTTGCCCTCGGAATCCTTACAGAAGATCTCCTCCTTGTTTTCCTTGATGTCCGTTTCAACATTCCTTACCTGTGAGAAGCTGATAAGATCCGGGTTGCCGCTGCGCCAGTTTGAAAGCCTCGTGACGATGAAACGCTCCCTTATCGGGTCAATATAAACTTTCTTGCTTCCGTCAAAGGTGACAGTCGGCAAGAAATCATCGAGCCGCCGCTTGTTATCTTCGCGGTAGGCGAGCTGCTCCTTTATCTCAGCGACTGTTGAATTCCTGCGATCGCTGAAAAACGGGGAGAGCTTTCCTGCGCAGTCCTTGCAGAGGTTGCCGTCCTCGAGCTTGCGATTCCCGAGAAAACCGATCTTGGCACCGCAGACGTCACAGTATTTTTTGTCAAATAATCCCATTATAAGGATCCTCCTTGTTTTTTGTCGGCCGTCAGCACGGCCCATTTGGCGTTATCCGCATCGAGACTGTATCCGCAGAATGAACAGCAGTGTTTTTCGTCAGGAATGAAATTGGCTCCGCAGGACGGGCAGTCCTTTTCGATGAAAAGCTTTCCGTCCGTCTTTCTTTTATCGGGGTGTCTTGCTCTTTGCAGAGTGAGTGTTCTTCCGGTTTTCTTCGTGTACGGTTTTTTGTTTTCAGGGAGATACGTTTCGCTTACGCAGACATCGGCGGTTATCGTGGTTGTGTCCTCCGTGTTGACGACTTTTTTCAGAATGATCGTACCTACGCTGTAGTCAAGCAGCTCATCGCTGCCGGCGTCCTTGTAAAGAGCCTCGGTTATGCAGGATCGGAGGTAGTTTTCCGAATAAAGCTCAATCCGCTTCGCCAGCTTATCGTGCCTCAGCTTCCGGGCAAACGCCAGAGCCGTCAGCGCCGCGAGCACCAGAATCGCCGTGCCCACACCTGCCGCCAGGGATATCTCGGTATCCTTTATCAGGTAGAGGCAGAGAAATTCGGAGAGAAACAGTACCGTCATGCACCCGAGCAGCAGCAGAAACTTTCTGAGATTGTTCCCGATATGCTCGTAGATCTCAAAAACCTCGGTCTGCCAGTCGTAAAAATCCGTTTGAATCCTTGCGCCGCAGTATTCGCAGACTACCTGCTGACTGCTGAGCGTGACCTCGGCACCGCATGATGGGCAGACCACCTTGGCTTTTCCGGCATAGAAGGTTTTTTTGCCGTTACCGCAGTCAACCGTCTGAACATGCCGCGACTGAAGGACTCGCAGACAGGCGTGCTTTCGGTAGATCTCGTGCTCGACCTCAGAGTTCTTCGCGGAGATCAGGCGCTCAAGTGCGCAGCACTCAAGCTCGGCTTCACGCCATTCCCTACCGTCGTCCTCCCATGTCCGGAACCCGATTTTCTGTCCCGGAGTGAGGTCAGCCACGCGGATGTCACGGTAAAGGCTGTGCCTTGCGAGACTGTCGATCTGGAGCTCGATGCTTCTGCGGAAGGTTTTATCCATTCTGATCGGCAGCAGGCTTTTATCCGCTTTGGCGAGGGGGCACAAAACATTTTCATATGCGTTTCGGATATTGCGGCGCAGTCCCATATTTGCAAGCGGCGTTTCACGCTTTGCGAGAAGTCTTTCATACTTCGCCTTTTTCCTGTTTTTCGCAAGAAAGCACGAGAAATCGATATCAATGATCTTTTCGCCGATATAATACGCACAGATCACGGCAAAGGCCGCCGCTATCCAGAATGCATCTGACAGACTCATAACTACCTCTTGTTCTTGTTATTACCGCTTTTTTCCCCGGCTTCTTCTTTTTTGTTCGGTGCCACAACGCTGTGTGTCATCACCACAGTCAGAAAACCGCCGACAACAACAGCCATACAGTACAGAAGGAAATCCGCAGGATTGCCTTCCGGAGTGAGCTTATACTCGCCTTTTCCGGTTCGATAGACCTCGACCGTGACCTTTTCCCCGGAGCTTATATCTCTGTAGAAAGTATCCTTTCCGGTGTAGGTCTTTCCTTCGACGTCAAATGACAGCTTGGCCTCGTACTTCCAATCGGTTGTGTTGCCGTCGGAGTCCTTTATCGCGATTGGCTCGTAATCCTGAACGACTGCGCTGACCTCCCGCACGTCGTCGGAGTTCTTGTACTCATGGCTTGCGGTTCTGCTCGAGACGATGCCGCAGACGCCTGCCGCAAACAAGGTGAAGCAGAGCAGCAACGTCAGATAAGAATAAATATCTTTCTTCGGGGGGTTCGGTTTTTCACTCATTGTGACTCCTTCTCGGCAGAATCGGGCAAAGGGACTTGAGAAGCGCGCAGATGGCTTTCTCGCTCGTTCTGCCATATTTCGCGGACATCCTGCCGCCGTCCGCTGTTTTCCGGCATACCGTCAGGCTGCTGCCGGTTTTTATATTCTCCACGGTACTGCCGGGGTATATGTCGGAGTGTTCCGTGATGGTTTCTCCGTTGAACAGCACCATCGGGGGGTCGCTGAAGCTATAGGGGTTGCCCAGCGAACCGTAGTCGTTCTCTGCCGTAACACTCGGAAGAGAGTACTTGACGCCGACATACCGGGCAATCGTACAGCCCGCTGCCGATGTCATGATGCCGAGAGTGCCTGCGATGACCGCAGCCACTACGGTGACGACGAGCGGTCTTGCAAGTTTGCATGTATTATTTTTATTTTTTACTCCTAATTTGCAATAGCAACTTCCGATCGCTTAACGATTGAAAGACGTACCGAGCATCTTGTGATACCATTATAATGCATATTCCGACTCTTGTCACTGTCACAAGGGACAGTTGTTTCGCTGAAACAAAAAATTCTCCGGAGGAAAGTCATCATTTTGTATCCCGCAGCGTCGTCACGACCGGCTTGTTCTCTGCAGCCGTGGTGATCGGATCTTCCTTGTTGTTGAATCCGCATGCTCAGACACGTCCATTGTTCTGAACGGTATTCGCGACGCCTCGAGCGTCGGCTTTATGCGTCTGCACTGCAGGCAGGATGCCGTTGTGCAGAGTTCATAAGTCCTGCCGGTTCGGAATCGTCTTCCGATATTTCGCCGTGCCGTTTCATCCGTCTCACCTTGGGGACAGAAGGTGCGGACAGTGAATTATGTCATGTTGACAGAATATTGCTCTGACAACTCACGCTCTGCTCCTGCCGTAAAGCTGCGTATTTCTCCCTCTGCTGCCTATAACGACTGTAAATGTTTTTGCAGGCCGTGTGCAGCCAATCATCGGCGCCGAGAATAATCAGTATACCCACATCGAAACTGTTGACACAAAAGGTATACTATGTTAATATATGCTTGATGACGGATTCTTTCGGTTGGATTGCTCGAAAGAACATCAGTATTAATCACAAGGAGGTACACTAATGAAGAGAAGAGTTTTGGCACTATTGCTGACTCTCGTTATGCTCGTCAGCTGTTTTCCGATGAATTTGATCGCGAAAACAAGCAGCAGCATAGCAGGCACAGCCGACGGGCCTCTTTCCCTCACGGCACGCGAAAGTAAAAGCGGCTTTGCGACCGGACGTGAAGGCAAGGGTTCGACTGCGAACACACATCATGGAAAGCTGAATACCGACAGGTTCGAGCTTTCAAGCACCCCCTTCTCCGAAAACGATGCCGCCGCATCGTTGAGATCCGGCGACGAGGTGACATTCATAGTTGTTTTGAAGTCCGCCTCATTGCTTGGAAACTACTCTGTAAAGGAAATTTCCGAAAGAACAGAGGCAGTCAAGTCTCAGGAGTCGAAACAAATCAAGGCGATTGATTCTGCGAAAAAGCAGGCAGCCGAGGCTCTCGGCAAATCAAAGCACGAGTTTGGTTTTGATTATACGGTTGCAATGACAGGCTTTTCCGTCACGACCGCATACGGCAACAGGAAAATGCTTGAGGCACTCAACGGTGTTGAAAGCGTTTATGTTGCACCGACTTTTGCTTTGCCGGAAACGGATTATGATCTTGCACCGCTTACAAACAACTCTTCAACGATGATCGGTTCGGACATACTCAACAATTCCGGCTACGGCGGAAAGGGCATGAGAATAGCGATTCTTGACACAGGAATCCTTGTTACACACCCGAATTTCGCCGCATTGCCCGATGACAAGCTTGATGACCCTATCACAAGACAGAGCGTCGATGATATTTGGTATACACTTAATGCGGGCAAAAGCACCCCGAAGCTTAATCGCTCGTATTACAACACGAAGCTTCCGTTCATCTTCAATTATGCCACAGCTGATTTTGACGTATCGAACACATATGCAGGTTCGGATCACGGAACGCATGTTGCAGGTATTGCTGCGGCAAACAAGATCGAAGGAAGTAAGGCTGTCGGTGTTGCTCCGGACGCACAGCTTGTCGTTATGCAGGTTTTCCAGTCCGGCGGCGGTGCAGGTTGGGCAACAATACTTGCCGCAATGGAGGACTGCGTAAGGCTTGAAGTCGATACCGTAAACCTTTCACTCGGTGCTGCAGCAGGCTTTACCGATGTTCCCACCATGATGGAAACGATGAACAAATTCCTCGAATCCGACATTCAGATTATTATCGCTGCCGGCAACGATACAAACAATGCATACGGCAACAGGTGGGGCATGAACATGTCTCTTCTTCCGAACCCCGATACCGGTCTCGTCGGTACTCCGTCAACGTACATTGCTGCCATCTCCGTTGCTTCCGTTGATAACGACGGTTACGAACAGCTGTACATCACTGTCGGCGGGGCGGATTTCGGCTATCAGGATACAGCAGCAACCTCTGCAACAAGCTTCATTGCAAATTTCAGAAACCGTGAACTTGAATATGTTATGGTTCCCGGTTACGGCACTGAGGCAGATTATGCAGGCATTGACGTAAACGGTAAGGTCGCCGTTGTTTCACGAGGAGGCAATTCTTTCCCTGAAAAGCAGAGCATAGCTCAGGCTAACGGTGCAATTGCATGTGTCGTTTACAACAACACCGTGGGCATTGTAAACATGCAGATAAATGACGGTGCGGGCAATATCCCTGCTGTCAGCGTAACGAAAGCGGCAGGTCAGGCTTTGCTTACCCAAGCAGAATCAGGCAATGCTGTGTTCAGAGTTTGCAATGCGGACACACAGCTTTTCCATATCGACAGAACGATAAGCAGCTTCTCTTCCTGGGGAGTAACCCCGGATTTGAAGCTTAAGCCTGAAATTTCAGGTGTCGGCGGAAGTATTTATTCGACGGTCGATCCTGCAATATCGGGTTCTTATTACGGAAACATGAGCGGAACGTCGATGGCATCACCGCAGATTGCAGGTGCAATGGCTGTTCTTATCCAGTATTTGGATGAAAACTATCCTGAACTTTCCGGGGCTGAACAAAGGCGAGTTGCTGCGGCTCTGCTTATGAGCACCGCAAATCCCCTGTTTGCAACCGACACACTTGAGTATTCACCTCGTGCACAGGGCAGCGGCCTTGCCGATTTGGTTAAGGCAACCACAACAAAGGCATACCTTACCGGCACTTCTGCTTCAGAGGGAAGACCGAAGGCTGAAATAGGAGATAATGACAGCAAAGACGGCATTTTCAATTTCAGTTTCGAAATCAACAACCTCACGGATGAAGTTTTGACCTATACGCTTGACAGTTCTCTTCTGACTGAAAGCATTTACGGAGATAGGTTTATTGCCGCTGCACCTTACGGTCTTACGACCCGTGTAACGTTTGAAGGAGGAAATACCGTTAACGTTCCGGCAAACGGCAGGGTAACAGTTAATGCGGAAATCAGTTTGACTGATGCCGACAAAGAATACATGGACAGATTCCCCAACGGAATATTCGTTGAAGGCTTTGTCTATGCCGTTCCTGTTTCAGGTTCGGAAGCTGAACAACCCGTTTCGCTGGTAATGCCCATTGTCGGTTTCTACGGCGATTGGTCCGCGGCGGACATTTTCGACAGCGAAAAAGAATCGGAATACAGTCTCTATCCCGTCAGGATATTCACCAACAACGCACAGCTCGGCACAAACCCGTACATCAGAACCGGCAGAGCAGGAGATGCATACAATGCATTTTCCTACAGCAATCCCCTCGCTGAAATTGATTACGGTATGTTAAGAAATGCGCGCACTCTCCGGATCACCGTGACCGACAGGAATACGGGCGATGTTTACTTTGACATCAGCGGAGAATACCAGACAAAGAGCTACTATAACGCTGCTTACGGACAGGTTATTCCCGGCTACCTGCTTGCAGGAGAAGGTGACGTTTGGGACGGGAAAGGCTTGGACGGCAACGAGCTTCCCGACGGAACTGTTGTAACATACAAAATGGAAGCCTACCTCGATGACGGCGACGATTTTGTTGACGACAGCATCGTATTTGATGTGACTCTCGACTCCGCCGCACCGCAAATACTGAATGGCGCGGATCTGCAGTCCGCAGTTTCTTTCGACGAAGAAAACGGACGTACCTATCTTAACCTTGAGCTGCTTGAAAATCGCTACATTGCGGCAGTTCTTTTTGAAAGCAGCAACGGCACGATCATGGGCAAGTTCGAGGTTGAAAACACTCCGGGAGAAGTTTTCAGCGGAAGGTTTGACATTACCGGCTTCGGCAATGAATTTACCGTTGTTGTTGCTGATTACGCCTGCAACGAAACTGTTATCGATGCATTCCTTAACCTCGGCGATCATACCGGCGGCGACACAGGCCCCGTTGCGTTGGACAGCAGTCGTATTTACGGATGTGAGACTTACGATGCGGCAGCGGTTGAAGGCGGTTGGTTCAGTGCGAATAAAACTGACCTCTCCGATGCGAGAAACGAAACATTCGATTCTGCGAACAGGTATTATTCAGCCGAATATGTTAACGGCTATCTTATCGCGCAGAATGCGGGGACCGGGTCACTGGAGCTGGTGACTCCGTCGGGAACCTATTGGAAAACAAAGACTCTTGTTGCTCAAAGCGGCAAAGTCGGCGAAAACGGCGTATGGGTTCTTTACGATATGGCAATGGATTACTCCGATACAAGAACAGCTCTGCTTGATCCGTGGAATTCCGCTTCCGGAACCGACTTCCTTCTTGCCGTCGGTTGGGCATACAAGGGAGATAACAATAACGACGGAAAGGACGATGGCTACAATGCATTGTACAAGATTTGGACTTCCAAGTGGAACAACCAGGTCTTTGTTGACGAGATTGGGCCGATCACGGGCGAAAACGGTTCATCGGAGATTCTCTGTCTCGGAATAACGACCGAAGGCAGCATCTACGGTATCGGTACAAACGGCTGTCTGTATGCATTGGAACTCAATACAGCCGGCAACGGTGCGGAAACCGTACTCATTGGGGAAACAGATTTTGTAAATTATCCGGGTTTTGGCGGAGCAAACGTTATTCAGTCAATGGGCTACGACCACAACACGGATACAATGTACTGGTTTGCACACAGTCAGGTTCCTCAGGGTGCCGTATATGTAAATATTAACGTAACGTATACCGTCAGCCTCGAAACTGCTGCATGCACCGAAGTCGGAACCTATGGCCCCGGCGGTCAAACATGTTTGTTCATCCCAAACAGCATTGAATCCGATCTCTTCCAAATGGGAATCAATGCGACCGGGTTCTCACTTGAGCCGTATTCCACAACAATGGTTCAAAATCAGACTCGTCAGATTAAAGTCGCGTGGCAGCCGTGGAATGCACAAGCAAACGGCGTCATGTGGTCAACATCAAATGAGAACATTGCCGTTGTTGATGCCAATGGCTTTGTAACGGCAGTTTCGGAAGGAGACGCAGTTATCACCGCAACGGGTCAGGTATGGGATCCCTATCATTGGGATAATGAAACCGGCACAACGGTACCCACTTGGGTGGATTACAGTTCGGAGTGCAAGATCAAAGTCGTGAAAGCGGAGGATGCCCTCTACGGCTTTGTTGTTGAAGATTTTTCAAACATCGGCAACCGATTCACATGGTTCACATATGCTGACAAAACACCCACTGCAATAACATCACTCGGAAAACCCATGGTAACATATTACGATCCGGCATCCGGAGAAAATGTCACTGCCAATGCGCTCTGGCAGGGCGGTGCATATTACAACGGATATGTTTACACTGTAATGGTGCAGGCACGTACCGCTCCGGACGGAACTTTCGGCGGTGCTTCGGTGCTTTATCGCAGTCCTGTTACAAAGGGTGCGGTTCCCGCTGAAACTGTGATCGGCGAACCGGAAGAAATCGGATACTCCATCGGTATTGAAGTTGGAAACATCGGCTTTGATTACAACACCGGTCGTATGTACGGCGTTGATCTTACAAACGGCGGTTTGTGCATTGTGGATCTTGAAACGGGGTCGATTGACCCGCTCGGAACTTTCTCCGGCGATATTGGCGGACCCGCCATTGCAACGGCAATGTGCGTCACGGCAGAAGGAATGATCGTCATTGCAGACATGAGTTCAACTCTTTACTCTGTTGATGCCGATACTTTGTCAACAACTCGTCTCGGCAGTGCTTCGGGTGACAGCTGGTTCTATGCAGGCATGACTTATGACTACAACACCGGCAACATCTATTGGAACCCGTGCATGAACAAGGGACTTTCACCCCTCTACCTTGTCACACTCGGTCCGGACGAATGGGAACCCGACAGGACGACCGCAACCATTATTGACATGGGCGATGTGTCAACAAAGGCCGGTGTAGAGCAAACGGTTATTTTCACCATTCCCGACAATGAACCTGAAACGCAGATCATCCCCGTTGAAAGCATTACGATAACCAACGGTGAGTCGGCTGTAGGTCTTGCCGGAGGGACGCTCCAACTCAACGTTGTGACGGAACCTCTCAGACCTACCAACCAGGTTAAAACATGGGTATCTTCCGACGAAGAAGTTGTTGTTGTCGATAGGTTCGGCAAACTGACATTCATGGGCATTGGTACGGCAACCGTTACGGTTACGACGAGAAACAAAAACGATGACACATTGTACACTGACTCCATAGAGATTACGGTTCTTGAAGCAGCCGGCGAGTTTAAGGCCTTCCTTAACCTCGACCAGGGAGGAACAAGCTACTATGATTTCTGGATTCACGGCAATGATTATGACCTTAGGCACATGCTTGTTGACAAGAGCATGATAAGCGTCTACTCGCTGCGTTCGGGCGTTTACTATGACGGTTACTACTATGCCTTCAATGATAAGGGAGCTTTCCTCAGGATTGATGAAAACGACCTCTCGGCTTACACGACAATAGGTACGGCGAACATTGATACTTACAATGATCAGATTACCGCACTTGCAATGGATTATGCAGCAGGTACATTGTACGGCCTTACGCTTCACCATACCTACGAGTACAGCACCGATCAGGCAGTTCAGTGCCCTGCGTCGCTTGTGACGGTCGACCTGAATACCGGCAGTGTAAACGTTATTGCACAGCTCGATTTTAACAGACCTGTATATGCTCTTGCATGTGATGCGCAGGGACAGCTCTATGCAGCAGGATCTCCTTCAAACGACTCTTCACAGACCGTTATATATACGGTGGATAAGGTGACGGGCGAGTATGAGGAGTTCATGACGATTGCAGGCGCCGGTGTCTTCACGGGCAACAACTACTACGGCAACATGCAGTACAATTCTCAGATGGCGTATGACTATGGTACGAACAGACTGTATCTCAATGCAACATACAGCACACAGGGGCTTAAGTATGCAAGCGGCGTTGTAATGATTCAGCTTGGCGAGGAACCGTATTCGGTAAATCTCGGAGGAATCAGCCTCTACACACGCGAAGGTTCATCCATTAAGTACGGTGAAGCATTCTTAGGACTTATGGCCTTCATTCCGGATGAGAGTGAGTTGCCGCAGAGCACCGTTAACGGCATATTGCTTAACAAGACTTCTGCTCGCACTTATGTAGGCGGAACTGCACAGCTTGAAGCGAGGGTACGTCCTTCAAACGCGGCAGATACGAGCGTAACTTGGACGTCGGCTGATGAAAGTATTGCAGTCGTTGACGAAAACGGTCTTGTAACCGGTGCTGCAGTCGGCAGCACTGTAATAACGGTCACAAGCAACCAAACAGGTGTATCTGCACAATGCACGGTTGAAATAGTTGAACAGCCCGGGGCTTCCTCCGTTGCATACACTGTTTCAGCAAACAGAGATGCTTTGATCGCATTCAATCCCGCTCTGCCCGCACAGACGGCGATAACCATCGCTGAATTCAGCGGCGGTTCGATGATTAAGGGTCTTGCATACGGCGATAACTTCCTGTTCTATGTCGTTGAAAGCGGATCTTCTTATCAACTCTACCGATACGACATACTGACCCGCCAAAGCGTGAGCTTAGGCGGTCTCGAAGCATGGACGGGCATCAACGATATTGCATACGATCCGGATAACGAACTTCTTTATGCGGTCGGCGGATTCTATATGTTCCAATACAATACTGCAACTTTGCAGGCGGGCGGAACAAATTACATGTCCGGTTACATTATGGATTCCGATTACTGCACAATGGTCGGTGTTGCAGTGAAGGACGGTGCTGTTTACGCAATGGGCAATGATTGGGCAACCTCTGTTCCCAAGCTTATTAGGTACTCCGACAAGTATCTTACGGACAGGACAGTCGTTATGTCGGGCGTTGGCGTTAATGTCTATGCGGGTGCAACCGAAATGGCTTATGATGCAACAACCGATCTCTTCTACATAACGGATGCTTCAAACAACATCTACTCAATGACGGACACCGGAGAGACTCATTTTGTGGACATTCTCGGCAGCGGTATCGACATCAACGGTCTTGCTGTTAACTCAACTCCGAGTTATTCTGTAAGGTACACCGATGGTGTAGATGGCGAAGTTATCTTTGCAGATCAGCAGTACTTTGCTCAGGAGGGTTCGCATACTCCGAACTTCAACGGAACTCCCATGCGCGCAGGCTATTCGTTTGCGGGGTGGACACCCGAGGTTGCGGAATTTGTTACCGAAAACGTTGTATATACAGCAACGTGGACGATTAACGACTATACCATCACCTTCGACGCACGCGGCGGCGAAGTCAGTCCTGCGGAAATCACAGTAACTTACGGTCAACCCGTTGGTACATTGCCTGTTCCCACCCGTGAAGGATTTGACTTCATAGGTTGGTTTGATGAGAACGGCACAAGGTATACTGATGAAACTGTTTATCTTGTTGACGGCAATATCACACTGAACGCACGCTGGTCCATGACTGCTTACACGGTGACTTTCGTTGACAGCCTCAACAACAATGCGGTTATCGGCACGCTGACTGTGGGCAGGGGAGATGTTATCGATTCGGGCGAATTCCCCGTTGCACCTGAACATCAGGGTTATGTCTTCTGCGGATGGGATTACGACGGAGAACCCGTTATGAACGATATGACAGTTTCTACCGTCTACCATTTGCTCGGAGATGTCGATATGGACGGCTGCATCAGTGGCATTGATGCTCTTATGGCACTTCGTAAAGCGATGGGCATTATTGAACTCACTGAGAATCAGTGCCGCCTTGCCGATGTCGATTTCAACGGTGAGGTAACGGTGAATGATGCTGTCAGGATACTGCGTCACGCACTCGGCATTGAACTGCTCGGATAAGCTGTGATGCAAATAAAAAAACAGCGTTCCGCAAACGGCAGCATCGGATAAGAAAACATTGCAGAAGTCAGTAGAATCAATGTCTTTAACGGTGCGAGCACGGTGCGGAATCGAAACAATCAAATACTGACAAGCTCAAAGGAGCTGCTGCAAAATCAAGTGATGTTTGCAGCAGCTCCGTTTTTCGAAAGACGGCATCGGAAGAACCAATGATTCGAACGGTTCAATCGAGGTCGCCCCGGAGGTTCAAATCAATGCTGAGTACGTCTTCTTCCTGAGAGGAAGTGCATTGGCAGAAAATGAAGCTTGCTCCTAAACAATGAACAGTCTCTTTATCCACCACGCAGATGCGGCGAGAGGAATAAAGCTCCTCACAATGCTTCTTTGCAGCACACGCCATGCTGTAGCTGCCGGAAAGGCTGCCGGTGATGATGAAGGCGATTACATCGCCACGCTCACCGAAGGCATCTTCCCAATCGGCGATATTCGGACATGCACTGTAAGAGCGCCCCCCGGTGCCGCGCAGTACAGTGACCATCTCGTTCACATCGAGAAAAGCGTCATCGCGGAATTCCTACGTGTCTGTGCGTATGGTAAGCGGAACACTGACGAAGTCTGCTCCGTCCGGCGTGAGAAGGTCGCAGCTTGAGTCTGCGACAATACGAAACCGATTCATTGTACGTCCTCCTAATAATTAAGAAGCATTTCACCCGATTTTGCAAATCGACACAGGTATTTTATCAGGTTCTTATTATTCTGTAAACAGCTTTCGAAAAACCTGTTAAAAGCTTATATAAAACAGTTGAAAGTTTAACGAGAGACGTGTATAATATTTGCATGGAAAAGGAAATGAGCAGCATGATAGAGAATATTGAGGGTTTCCGCTTGCCGCGTTATGAGCAGATCCCGAACGTCGGGCTTTATCTGGAGCAGGTGGTGCGCTATGTCAACGCTCACCTTGCGCCGTTGGGGGAATCGGAGTTGACGAGCTCCATGGTGAGCAATTATGTGAAACAGGGTCTGATCCCATCCCCGATAAAGAAGGCATACACAGCGGAACACCTCGCACGACTCCTGTTCATTGCCGTAGTCAAGCCCGTTGTCCGGCTTGAAGGGCTTCGATTGATGTTCGGCATACAGGAGGATAACTATCCCCTTCAGACCGCCTATGACTATTTCTGTGATGAATTTGAGAATATGCTCGGTGCAGCGTTCGGTATAGCCCCGGCGAGAGCTGGAATCGGCAAGACGCAGTCCGATGCAAAGGATCTTCTTCGTAGCACGATCCTGGCCACCGTCAACAAGGTTTATCTGGATCGATACCTGGAGGATTATCAAAAGCGGCGGGAAAAGGAGATTCACAGATAGGAAAAGGAATCGGTGCAGGGCATTGTATTCATACGGTCACCTGACACATGCAAGAGGTTACTGCTTGTTATACGAGTTTATTTGCTTGTAGCCGAATGTTCATAGCACTTCGCATGGCAGGAGAAAAGCATTGCACAAGCAAGCTCCCAATCTTTATTCAATCTTAATGCGCTGCAAATGTCCCTTATCCAACCTTAAAGTCTTCGACCGTATAATATAACAATAACAGAAATAAGGAGATGCCTTTATGCCGGAAGAGAACATTCGTCGAAAACGTCGTCTTTCGTCTTTTCAAATCATCATACTTGGCTTTGCCGGGGTCATTCTGCTCGGAGCGTTGCTGCTGATGCTGCCGATCTCCACAACAGCCGGGTGTGTAACGCCATTCAATGAAACGCTGTTTACCGCGACATCTGCCGTGTGTGTGACGGGGCTTGTGGTGCAGGATACAGGCAGCTACTGGTCCGCCTTTGGGCAAGCGGTCATTCTGACGCTGATCCAGATCGGAGGACTTGGCGTTGTGACTGTCGCAGCGTCGTTTGCGATGCTGTCCGGGCGAAAAATCTCTCTGATGCAGCGCAGCACCATGAAGGATGCAATCTCAGCACCAAAGGTAGGCGGGATTGTCCGTCTTACACGCTTTATCTTGCGAGGGACGTTTCTGATTGAACTGCTGGGGGCGCTTGCCATGCTGCCGGCGTTCTGCCGGGACTATGGATGGCGCGGCGTCTGGATGGCGGTGTTTCATTCCATATCTGCTTTTTGCAACGCCGGATTTGACATTCTTGGGACAGAAAACAATCTCTATCCGTCCCTTACCGGTTACGCCGGCAGTCCGGGAATCAATATCACGATTATGCTGCTGATCGTGATCGGCGGCATCGGATTTCTGACATGGGATGATGTCTGCGAAAACAAGTGGCGGTTTCACCGCTACCGGATGCAGAGCAAGGTGATCCTTGTCACGACATTCGCACTGATCGTCCTTCCGGCGTTGTTGTTCTTCTTCGTAGACTTTGATGCTCTTCCCCTTGGAGAGCGGATTCAGGCAGCTCTGTTCCAGTCGATCACACCGAGGACCGCGGGCTTCAACACAGTAACGCTGTCCGCGATGTCCGGTGCGTCGCAGGGCGTGATGATCCTTTTGATGCTCATCGGCGGTTCTCCGGGTTCTACGGCAGGCGGCATGAAAACAACGACGCTGGCGGTCTTGGTTGCCAATGCTGCTGCGACCTTCCGCAGGCGTGAGAGCGCTCAATTTTTCGGACGCAGAGTCGATTGCGGCGCCGTCAAGACCGCTGCGACAATTCTGATGATGTACCTTGCACTGTTCTTTGGCGGTGCTGCCTTTATCAGTGTATATGAGAATCTTCCGCTGTCTGCCTGCCTGTATGAAACTGCGTCGGCTGTCGGGACGGTGGGATTGACGCTTGGTATCACGCCGCAGCTGCGCATTCCGTCGCAAATTGTGCTGATCACGCTCATGTATCTGGGCAGAGTCGGCGGTCTTACCCTCATTTATGCGGCACTTTCCGGCAAAAAAGCAACCGTAGCAAAGCTGCCGCAGGAACAAATTACAATTGGATAAGGAGTATTTTCTCATGAAAAACATTCTGTTGATTGGCACAGGCCGCTTCGGACGGCATACCGCAGTACAGCTTTCTCAACTGGGGCATCAGATCATGGCGGTCGATACAAACGAGGATCGAATCAATGATGTGCTGCCGTATGTCACCAACGCACAAATTGGCGACAGTACAAACGCGGAGTTTCTTCGCTCTCTCGGCATCGGAAATTTTGACGTCTGCATCGTGACCGTCAGCGGTAACTTTCAGAACTCGCTGGAAACCACCTCGCTGCTGAAGGATCTGGGTGCGAAGTGTGTGGTGTCGCGTGCCGAAAGGGATGTACAGGCGAAGTTTCTGCTTCGCAACGGTGCAGACCATGTGGTCTACCCGGAAAAACAGGTGGCAAAATGGGCAGCAATTCGATATACTTCCGATCATATTTTCGACTACATAGAGATCGATGACAAGCACGCCATTTTTGAGGTGGAAGTGCCGGAATGCTGGGTCGGGAAAAGTATTGGCGAACTGGATATCCGCAGAAAGTTTGGAATCAACATTCTTGGCATCAAACGTTCGGGAAAAACCGACGTTACAATTACACCGGATACGGTGCTGTCAGGGGAAATAACAATTTTAGCGCTGGGTGAATATAAGGCGCTGCAAAAGTGTTTCCGGATATGAACGGACGGTGAGGGTATGTGGAAGATGTTGTTTTGATCGTCGGAGCAGCCATGATATTTCTGTTTGGCTGGTTTCTGATGAAACGTCTGGATCAATTTCTGGCGGAAAATCGGAAACGAATCGAGGAAGCGTCCGAACAACAGCAGCATGAGCCGTGCATGCATCTGGTCGGAGATATTTCTCCTGACGAACTTGAGGAAACGCTTTCCCGGTTTCGCAGCAGTCATTCCCATGCAGAAATCGTGATCTATGATCCAGAGCAAATTTCTTTTCCGAACAGCGAATCCGATTGGACGCAGTAGAAACCTTCACATTTTGGCGCTGTAATATCGTTTAAGAGGGGTGGTGAAAATGTGCAGGACAAAGGAAATGAAATACCAAAAGAGCATATTCTTGTGTGCCTGTCCTCGTCTCCGTCCAATGAACGCATTGTACGAATGGCAGGGAAAATGGCGCAGGCATTTCGCGGCAGCCTTACCGCGCTCTATGTGCAGACCCCCGGAGACGCTGATATGAACGCGGAAGATACCGTTCGCTTGCAGGCGAATATGCGTCTGGCGCAGCAGCTTGGCGCAGAGATCGTCACAACGCATGGTGAAGATGCGGCAGCACAGATCGCGGAATATGTGCGGCTCTCTGATGTGACCAAAATTGTGATTGGGCGAAGCGGCGTACAGCGGCGGCATTTTTGGAGTGAACCGACGCTGACGGAACGGCTCATTACGCTTGCGCCGGAGGCAGACATTCATATTATTCCGGATGCGGATGTCTACAAAAGCTACCGCAGAAAACGGCTTTCTGCCGTTCGCCCGGTGTTTCCGACCGCTCGGGAACTGCTTCTGACCGTCGGGATTCTGGCAGCTGCGACGGTCATCGGATGGATCTTTCTGCGGCTCGGCTTTGCAAATGCCAATATCATCATGGTATACCTGCTGGGGGTGCTTCTGACTTCCGCTTTTACCAGCGGATATACCTGCGGTGTGCTGTCCGCTTTTTTGAGTGTCATCCTGTTCAATTATTTTCTGACGGAACCCCGACTGTCTTTGGCAGCCTATGGCAGCAAATATCCAATAACCTTTGCCGTTATGTTTGCGGCGGCGCTTTTGACCGGTACGCTTGCCGCAAAGCTCAAAGCCCATGCGCAGCTATCCGCGCGGGACGCTTATCGCACGAAGCTCCTTTTTGATATGAACAGGCAGCTTCAAAAGGCCGAAACGCCGGAGGAGGTCTATCGGATTACCGCAACGCAGATACAAAAGCTCATGCAGCGGGACATCCTGATTTATCCGGTGCAGGGCGGTGTACTGGCTCAAGGGATCATTTACCCGGCTGACGGAAGCAGCCCATACAGCGCCCCGGACACGGATCGGGAGCAGGATGCGATCCGCTGGGTCTGGCAGAACCGGAAACGTGCCGGAGCAACGACGCAAAACTTTCCAAAAGCAAAACGGCTGTATCTCGCCATCCGTACCGGGCAGCAGATTTACGGCGTTGTCGGGATTCCGATGGAGAAAGAAACGCAGCCGGACGCATTTGCATCCAGTATTCTGTTTTCCATCCTTGGAGAATGTGCCCTGGCGCTGGATAACCTGCGAAATGCCGGAGAAAAGGAAGAAGCCGCCGTCCTTGCAAAGAACGAGCAGCTTCGCGCCAATCTCCTGCGTTCGATTTCCCACGATCTGCGGACACCGCTGACCTCCATTTCCGGCAGCGCCGATACGCTGCTGCACAGCTATAACGTGTTGGATGAGCAAACACGGAAACAGATTTTTACGGATATTTATGACGATGCGCAATGGCTGACCGGACTGGTTGAGAATTTGCTTTCCGTTACAAAAATCGCGGACGGCAGCGTCAAGCTGCGCCTTTCCGATCAGGTCGTGGACGACATCGTATCGGAATCGCTCCGACATATTGACCGAAGATCCGCAGAACATCACATCACAGTGGATTGCGGAGATGTACCGTTGCTGGCGCGGGTAGATGCGGGACTCATCATGCAGGTGCTTATCAACTTGGTGAACAATGCTGTCAAATATACTCCGGCAGGCTCGAACATCCGAATCACGGCGATCCGGCGGGGAAATGCGGCTGAGATCTGCGTCAGCGACAACGGCCCCGGTATCCCGGATGAATTGAAGGAACGTGTTTTTGAAATGTTCTTTACCGGAGGCAATCCAATTGGTGACAGCCGCCGAAGTCTCGGGCTTGGACTTACGCTCTGTCAAGCCATTCTCCATGCACATAACGGCGAAATGACGTTGAAAGACAATTCGCCGCAGGGCTGCATCTTTTCCTTTACAGTACCGCTCAGTGAGGTGAACTTAAATGAATAAGCCGCTCGTCCTCGTTGTAGAAGATGATACATCGGTGCGCAATCTGATCACAACGACGCTGAAAACTTACGAATACAGGTATCTCTCAGCTCAAAACGGCGCAAGCGCCGTGATGGAGGCGTTGTCTCATAATCCGGATATTGTGCTGCTTGATCTGGGACTCCCGGATATGGACGGCGTGGAGATCATACGGAAAATCCGTTCGTGGTCGAATATGCCGATCATTGTGATCAGTGCCAGAACGGAGGATTCCGATAAAATCGGGGCGCTGGATGCCGGGGCGGACGATTACCTGACGAAGCCCTTTTCCGTGGACGAACTGTTGGCACGGCTGCGGGTGACGCAGCGGAGACTGTCGCTGATGAAAACAAATGCGGCGCAGGATTCTCCGATTTTTACAAACGGTGCGCTGAAAATCGACTATGCGGCAGGCTGCGCATATCTTGACGGTGCAGAACTGCACTTGACGCCCATCGAATACAAGCTGCTGTGCCTGCTCTCAAAAAATGTGGGCAAGGTTCTGACGCATACCTACATCACGCAGCAGATCTGGGGCAGCAGTTGGGAGAACGATATTGCTTCTCTGCGGGTATTTATGGCGACTCTGCGCAAAAAGCTGGAAAATGGGAAAGGCGGGCAGCAATACATACAAACGCACATCGGAATCGGCTATCGGATGCTGCGGGTCGAGTGAGCAATTCCTGAACCCAAAACTCAGGAATGAATGGTGTAGATTTCTCGATTTGGCACCACCTTTCATTTGCATGTTGTGGTCATACCATTCTGCCGCAAATGAGCTGACCATCGTTGTAATGGCGAGGACTTGAAAGTCTTCGTCCGAGCCCTTTGTCGTATTATAAAAGGTTTTGAAAAGTGATACAATATAGGCGCAAAAAGCAGTGCGGAGGAACAGCAATGTCTGCGAACGGTAAAGGCGCGTACAACAGACCCTGAAGCGGATTTATGCGCCGGGAAGGCAAACCGCAAGGCTTCTTCTGTCTTGACCGCAGAACCGTAGACAGCAAACATGACATCACCGATATATTCGCAACACCGGGAAACACAAACGATGTGAAGCCCTATCTCGGAAGACTGAGCGTATAGATTGACAAATTTGGGTTTGACGTAAAATACGTAGGACTTGACGCAGGCTACAGCATTTCAAACATTTGCAAATATCTTTACGACATAGGAATACAGGCGGCTATGGGACAACGCCGCGGCTGCAATGCCGAATGCGGCAGAAGAATAACCTCCGGAATCCTCAGGGCTGTTGTTCACCGAGAAGCACTCCCAGCCGCTCGAATTCGTTATTCTCAACATTGTAAACGCGGAGACGGCAATAAGATGTTTTGTGTGTATGCTTTCTGTTGTCCCACGGAATACCGTTCACGATGTGGTAAACAACGCTTATTACGCCGTTATGGGTCACAACGAGAATATTTCCGTTGTGATTACGGTTTTTTTCGACAAAATCTTCGAACCATGCTTTGATCCTGTCAAAAAAAGCATGGGGACTTTCACCGTCGGGGTAAGGCTCGTCGAAACCGAGGGTGCTGAAAAAAACGCCCGGATATTCGCGCAGTGCATCGGTGTTCAGCATTCCGCTGAGTTTGCCGTTGTTGATTTCGCGCAGGCGCGGTTCGGGGTGCACGGGCAGCCCGAGTGCATCCCCTGCAATGCCGGCGGTCTGCATGGTGCGCGGAAGATCGCTGGCGATTATTTCGGTAATGTCGCAGGATTTTAGCTTTTCGGCCATTTTTTGTGCCTGCAATACTCCGGAGGGCAAAAGCTCGAGATCGCTCCACCCGCCGCGATAGCGTTCATCGTCCTTTCCGTGCCTTGCGAAAATAATTCTCATAAATTTCTCCGTGTTTTCAGCTTATTTCGGGGAGTTTGCTTACACGATTTCCCAAACGAACGCAACGGTATCGCGAACTTTGATGTCTTCGGGCTCGATGCAGTCCGGGACTGCTGCCGACCGCTTGAGAGAAGCGCGCTCAATTGCATAGCCGGTGGGGGATATTAAATCGATTTCACTCCAATTGTAGTTGACGGTGAGCAGCCTGCCCAATTCAACACCGGAGGCACGGCAGAGAATCTGCGCCTTTTCGCGTGCGTTTTCTGCGGCGGCCTCAAGCAGAGCGCTTTTTACAGCAGAGCCGTCGCGCACGGTGAAGCGAATCGAAAGCTCGGGTTCGGCCTTGCTTTCGGCAATTGCATTCAATGTTCTTTCAAGCATATCCCTGTCAAAATCGAACGACAGGCGAGTGTTGTACGAACAGTTGTATCCGACAAAAACACGTTGATAAGTTCCCTTGGAATTGCGAACGCTGTCATACTCGGATGAAACACCAAAGTTTATGGTTTTGAGCGCATCTTTTGAATGCCCCGCCGAAACGGCGGCATTGCAAACGGCTTCGACCGCTGATGAAGCATCGGCCAGAGCTTCGGAATAGTTTTTGCTTTGACCCATGATATGCATTTCGATAACGATGAAATCGGGTTTTGCGGAGATATTGCCGACTCCGCGGACGGTAATGGTTCTTTCCATAAGCTTTCCTTTTCCGTGACTGAAAATATCACAACAAACCATAAACTGAATTTACGACCCGAGCAGCCGTATTAAAGCTGCGGCACATATAAAAGCTTTCAAGCAGCACACCGCACCGCACAACGGCACTGCATCGGACGGATTCGTCCTGCTGAAAACCTTGTAACAGGCTTAAAAACAGCGTTTGTTTTATCGGTGTTCCATAGTTTACCACGAATGCGCAGATTTTTCAACGTGTTTTCATAGAATTGTCGAAATTTTATGCGCCTAAGTGCTTGACAACCGATTTTTGCGGATTTATAATCCGAATGCTTCGCGGACAGCGAAAGCACTTCAGGCAAACCTGAACCGAAGAGCTTTCGGGTTTTACATGCCTGCGGATGCAGTTTTTGCAAAATCCGGCATATGGGGAATAACACAGAAATGGAAGAAAAGGCATCCTTTCAAAATAAAGCTCAAAACAAAGCACACCGCATTTGTGAGCATACAGTGCAGAACCGGCAAATTCAAAATAATTCCGTAAAAAACACAAAATAAATTTTCTCTTGCTTCGGAACCGACGTGACATGCGAAAAAACACGACACATATATTATTTTTTGCAGAAAAAACATATTGCCAACCGATTGGAACGGCGGTATAATAAGGGCGGCAGGGGAGTCGGGTCTGTGGTTGAAAGTCGATGCCAGTCGCAGGCGAAACGATCCACATAAGCGGGGCAAAGTTCCCGTGAGCATGGTGCGGCTTAGATGTAAGTCCTGTCGTGCGGCATTCCGAATCGAATGCGGTGCGAGAGTGGCAGTAGTGGGCGGCGTAAAGCTCAGTAGCGAACCCACCGACAGGCGAGTGTGGGGGCAAAAACCAGGTCAGCCGACTCCATGTGCCAAAATACAAAAAGGGGTATTATACCAAATGTTTGAAGACAAAGTACTGGTTTGCAAGGATTGCGGCCAAGAATTCACTTTCACCGCAGGTGAACAGGAATTCTATGCAGAAAAGGGTTTTGACAACGCACCCGCTCGCTGCAAAGCGTGCAGAAGGAACCGCAAGCCCGCAGCCCGCGGCGAGTCCGGCCGCGTAATGTACGACGCAATCTGCGCAGAATGCGGCAGACCCACCAAAGTTCCGTTCGAACCCAAGACCGACAAGCCCATCTATTGCAGCGACTGCTTCGCAAGGCGCAGGGGCTGAGGACAGCCGAAAAGCATCAACCTTTTTGAAAAGGGTGTTTGCAGGCTGCCGTTTCTCTGTTAATTAGTCCGATTCTGCCTGCTTTTCATGCAAATGGCGGCAGAACTTCATTATTAGTAGATTTCTGAACAACATGACCGACGGATTGCGTCGCAGGAAAAGCTCCTGCGGCGCAGTTTTTTTGCCGAAAAGGTGTGTTGAAGCCTCTTTAAACAGGGCAGACCCGGGAAACACCGCCTTATTACAACTCCGGGCTTGACTTTTCCTTCGAAGGGAGTATAATCACAGATAAAAGATGAATTATTGTTTCATTTCGATTTAGAAAGGGAAATCTCTCCCGATGTGTTGCCGAATTGGCTTTTGGCAGCCGTTTTTTTACGCTCGGGAAGAGATTGCAGCCATGTGTTGCAGCCATGTGATTGAAGTGAAACGGTTGCAGGAGGAACAGGAAATTGATATTCGGGAAACACATCAATCGCTACTACCTTAAAAATGCACCCGTGCTGATTTTGGGCGTACTTGCACTTATCCTGGTTGATTACTTCCAGCTCAGGATACCGGAGCTTTATCGTATGCTTATTAACGGCATGAACGGCGAGCTCATACTTGTGAACGGGGAATATGTGCCGTTTAACCTTGATTTTCTTCTGGATAATATTTGTCTTCCGATAATCACTATCATTGTTGTAATGGTCATCGGCAGATTCCTTTGGCGTGTCTGCTTCTACGGCTCGGCGATCCGCGTCGAAACGGATCTTCGCAACAAAATGTTCAATCACTGCAAGGATCTTTCTCAGCAGTATTATCAGGTGAACAAAGTCGGCAATCTCATGAGCCTTTTCACCAACGATCTTGACACGATTCAGGAATGTTTCGGCGACGGTATCCTGATGTTCCTTGATGCTGCATTCCTCGGCATTCTTGCACTCGTTAAAATGTGGCGCATGGACAAGCTTTTGACGGGACTTTCAATGATTCCCATGGTTCTGCTGCTTATAATCGGCACGATCGTCGGAAGAGCCATGATGCGCAAATGGGAGATCCGCCAGCAGGCCTTTTCGGATCTGTCGGATTTTGCACAGGAGAGTTTTTCGGGCTTTGCCGTTATAAAGGCATTTGTAAAGGAGCTTAAGGAGCTTGCCGCGTTCCGCAAACTGAATGTGTTAAATGAGAATGTCAACGTTGATTATACGAAAATTTCCGTAACGCTGAACATTCTTATCTCACTGCTTGTGGAATCCGTTATCTGCGTTATCTTAGGCTACGGCGGATACCTTGTTTACCAAAAGAAATTCGATGCCGGACAGCTTGTTGAATACATCGGATATTTCAGCTCCATAGTCTGGCCGATCATGGCGGTTTCGATGCTTATCGAAAAAACTTCGCGCGGCAAAGCCTCTCTCAACCGTGTAAGAGAGCTGCTCGATGCCGAAATAAACGTTAATGATGCTCCGGGCGCGGTTGATATCGGTTCGGTGAAGGGCAAGATTGAAATGCGGAACCTGAATTTTCGCTATCCGGACGGTGAATTCGATGTGCTTCGGAATGTTTCGTTCACGATCGAACCCGGCGAAAACGTCGGCATAGTGGGAAAGACCGGTGCGGGAAAGACAACGCTGGTTGACCTTATCCTGCGCATATACAATGTTCCGGACGGAACACTCTTTGTTGACGGACACGATGTAAACAGCGTTACGCTGCATTCCCTTCGCGAAAACTGTTCATATGTTCCGCAGGACAATTTCCTTTTCTCGGACACGATCGCAAACAATATCGCCTTTGCATTCGATGAAACGGACAAAGCCGCCGTTAAACGGGCGGCGGAGCTTGCGGATGTTGACGATAACATTGTTGAGTTTAAAGACGGATACGACACCGTCCTCGGCGAACGCGGCGTGACTGTATCGGGCGGGCAGAAACAGCGAATTTCCATTGCACGCGCACTGCTTAAGAATGCACCGATACTGATTCTTGACGATTCCGTGTCCGCTGTTGATACGAGTACCGAGCAGGTGATACTTAAAAACCTGCGTGAAACACGTGCGGGGAAAACGACAATACTTATTGCACACCGAATCTCAACGATTCAGGATATGGACAAGATTATCTTTATGGATGACGGGCGCATTGTCGCTGTCGGAAAGCACGATGAGCTGCTCGAACGCTGTGAAGAATACCGCAAAACCGTTGAGCTGCAAAAGCTTGAGGATGAGTTCGGAGGTAAGTGATTATGCATGAATACTATCCCCTGCTGCTTGCGGGCGGCATTATCGGACTGATTTCGGTTGTTCTTATAATTGCATATGCAACCGTAAAAGATAAAAAACAAACCATGGGGTTTGAACGTCATATGAATGACGGAGAGATTACCCGCCGCCTTATGGCATACGCAAAACCCTATGCGCTGAGATTTGTTTTCGTGGGCATCGTTATGCTGTTCACGATTGCATTCGACATTGTATCTCCGCTCATCATCGGCGGCATTGAGGATATGATCGTTACCGATTTCAAGCTGAACAAACTGTTCATAATGGTCGGAATGTATGCAGGAATACTGATTGTTTCCATGGTCGGCGCATATGTTCAGGCTATTGTGCTGCAAAAGACGGGTCAGCGAATCATCTCCCATCTGCGCGAGGATCTTTTTACCCATATCGAGAGCCTTTCGCACGAACAGATGAACGAGATTCCCGTCGGAAAGCTTGTGACCCGCATCACAAACGACACGAACGCAATTTCACTGATGTTCACAACGCTGCTTGTGAATCTTGTGAAGAACTTTTTCGTGCTGACGGGCGTTCTTGTTGCAATGTTTTTCCTGAACTATGAATTGACGCTGATGGTGCTGTGCATTGCGCCGTTCATAGTGCTTTTCACCGTTATCTTCCGCAAGTTCTCGCGCAGAGCATACCGAAAGATTAAGGACAGAACGACCGATATAAACACCTATCTTTCCGAAAATCTTTCCGGCATCAAAATCACTCAGATTTTCAACCGCGAGGAGGCGAAGGAACGTGAGTTCGACAAAAGGAGCAACCTTCTGGGCAGGGCGAAACAGGAGCAGATACTTGTGTTCGGCATATTCAGACCCCTTGTCTATATGCTTTACATAACAACCGTGATGTGCCTTTTCTACCTTGGCGGCAAGGGCTATCTTGACGGAACGACATTCCTCGGGCAGACGCTGACGGCAAGCACGATCGTTTCGTTCTATATGTACATTGCCACTTTCTTCAACCCCATTCAGAACCTTGCGGAGCAGTTCAACTGGCTTCAATCCGCATTTGCTTCCGCCGAAAAGGTGTTCACAATTATGGACATTAAACCGAAGCTTACGGATGCACCGGACGCGATTGAGCTTGACGAGGTTCGCGGCGAGATTGAATTCCGCGACGTTTGGTTCAGTTATGTACCCGGCGAATGGGTACTCAAGGGCGTTTCGTTCAAAGTCAATCCGAAGGACACGGTTGCGTTCGTCGGTTCGACCGGCTCGGGCAAAACAACGATTCTTTCGCTTATCTGCCGCAACTACGAGTTCCAGAAGGGCGAAATCCTGATTGACGGAATCGATATCCGAAAGATAAAGGCTGCATCGCTGCGCCGGCATTTCGGACAGATGCTTCAGGACGTTTTCCTTTTCTCGGGCACGATACGCAGCAATATTCTGCTGCGCGAAGAGGGAATTTCCGACGAGGAGGTCATGGAGGCCTGCCGTTACGTAAACGCGGATCACTTTATCAACAAGCTTGAACGCGGGCTGGATGAACCCGTGCGCGAACGCGGCAACAATTTCTCCGCCGGTCAGCGGCAGCTGCTCTCTTTCGCAAGGACGATAATCCACAAGCCCGCCGTCATGATACTCGACGAGGCGACCGCGAATATAGACACCGAAACCGAACAGCTGATTCAGAATTCGCTTGAAAAAATGATGAACATCGGCACGATGCTTATCGTTGCGCACAGACTTTCCACGATTCAGCATGCGGATAATATCATTGTTCTTTCAAACGGAAAAATCGTTGAACAGGGCAATCATCATGAGCTGCTTCAGAAACACGGCAGATACTATCAGCTTTACACACTGCAATACCATCGCGAACAGATGAAAAGTGCGGGCGCGTGAGATGAACCCCGAAGCGCAGAAAGCAAAAATCAAACGGTGAAACCGTTGCTGCAATTCAAAACCCGGGCATAAGCGAGAATGCCCGGGTTTTTGCATATAAACATTGTGCTTCCGAAACTTTGGTGCGGGAAATAAATCCGAACATGAATCGATAACCCTGCTCGGGCAGTCCTTTCAAAAAGGTACACTTTCACGGAAAAGCTTTCGTTCCCGGGCATTTTTCCGGAAACGATCCGAACAGCTTCGAAACCCATGTTTTCATACAAACATTTTGCGGGTTCATTGCCGACCAATGCCTCAATGCTGTGAATGCCGGGAAAATTCTTGAGAGCGTATTCTGCAAGCTGCCTGCCTATGCCGCATACTGCTCGGCGGAAGCGGCAGTCAATGCCGGTGCGGCGCAAACGAAAATCTTAAAACACTGCTAATCTATGTCATGTTTTTGCGAAAGTCGGCTATGGATATTCTAAATATCTGTTGCAAAGGCACGGAGGATATGATACAATAAAAATATACAGGCAACGGACTTTTTAGCATACGGCGGAGAAAAAACGAAAGTGAAGCGCATCACCGCAATTTAACGCGAAAAGCATTCGGCTGTTTTATTCGGAGGGAACACATGGCAATTCGTTTGTTCGGAAACCAAAGACAGATTGAAAAGGATTAAACGATGGTTTTTCAGCCTCGAGTTTTGCGGCCTGCTGTGCAAAACCATCCGAAAACGCGGGAGAAGCAGGAAAGAAATATAAACAGGAAATATAAATATGAAATTCAGGATAATTGAGGAAGCGTGGGGGATCAACCGAAAAACGGGGGAACGGAAAGTCCGCAGAACGGCGGAGCGGATTTTTACCCCGGAGGCGGGGCAGATAATCGAATTTCCGCTCGGCAGGCGGAGGTTCGGCATTGTTTCGGCCGATGAGGAGCGCGTTGTGCTTCGGGTGCAATGTGAAAATTCGGCCGATGAAAAAGAGTTTATTATTGAATGCGGTACCGGCGGATTCTACAACCCGCGTTCATGTGACGGAGGTTATCGGTATCTGTTCGAGTTCGACACTGATGAACCGCACGGCAGACCGTCCGCGGGGAGACGCAGGGGAAAGGAATGCAGGTATTCAATTGCAATCAATGTCGAAAAGGCTGCGGGGGAGCATGATTACACGCAAAGCAAGTTCTTCGGCTCGCCGACAGTGCCGAACGAATGGGTTGAAAGATTCTATGACGACATAATCTTCCTTGCACAGATAAGGCTTTCCGATATTGCCGAATATGACCCGGACAACATACTTCCGCACAGCGGCTATCTGTATTTCTTCCTTGATGCGGAGATGTATCCGTCAGATCAGCTCTATGTTTGGGTCGAATATTATGACGGAGAGCCGGATACGATTATTGACGATTTTAACGAGCTTTCACCGCTTCCGTGCGGACTTAACGAGGATTGGCTGATTTCGTTCGGTGCTGCGCCGCCCGATGCGGACGGGACAAAACTTCTGGGGCTGCCGTCCGGTGCGGCGGGAGAGGATGCAAGCCTTCCGAAGCTCCTGCTGCAATACGACCCGCTTGATTTTGAAGGAGTTCCCTATCTTGAGAACGTTGACGGGTATGCGTATGTGCTGTTCGGCAGGGATGAAAAGGATTTTGACGGAGCTGTCTATAAGGTTGACAGAACATAACCGACCGAACAAAAATGCCGAAACGGCGGGAACTTCGATAAGAAAAAGTACGTAAAGTTATAAAAAACTGCTGCTAAGGAGAGGGCGGATAAATGGCATACAGTGAAAAATCCGCGGCGCGTTTGGCTGCGCTGCACGGAGAAATTGAAGCGCGGAAGGAACATGAATTCGCTGCGCCGACATACAGGGATGCGGCGGCACTTGCCGAAATAAGGCAGACGGTGTTTAATCAGCTTGAATCGGAGCATGAACACGACAGGGACACTGTCGAGGACAGCATCGCGGTGCTGCGTTATCTTGCCGAGAACTATGAAAACATGGGACGGACTGCTTGTGCGCTGCCTTTGCGGAAAAAGGTGCTTGAGCTTGATGCCGAATTTGCGGCACGGTTCGGAAATTCCGAAGCGTTTGTCGATGAGAATACGGAAGAAGCGTCCGCTGTGAGGGAAGGAATCGAATCGGATTATTATTGCGCATTAAAGGCGCGCAATCGCTACGGAAGGGACGAATGCGCCGACCTGCGGGAACTTGCGGCGGGGCTTCTGCCTTTGGATAAACAAATTCAAATCGAAAAAAATGTTTTTGAAAACTATCCGATGCTTGTGCGCGACAGAGTTGAACTATCGGAAGAGTATCTTGCGGTTATCGATGAGGTTGAGCGGCTGCTCGAGGAAGAATGCGGAGAAAATGCGCATCCGCTTGAAACGGCGCAGGCAAAAGCGAGGCTTTTGAGCGAACGCGGAATCCTCTGGCGGTCCGAAATGCAGTTGAATCCGGGAGTTCTGTTCGATTGAAAAGCAGAGAACCAATCCGGAAATGAACAAATGCCGAAAAGTCGGCAAAAACAAAACGAAAGCAGAAACCATAAAACAACAGAGCAAAGGGGTGCTGCCGTGAACATAAGCTATAACAAACTTTGGAAACTGCTTGTGGACAAAAAAATGAGCAAGGCGGATCTGCGTCGGGCAACTAAGCTTGCGCCGAACACAATGACGAACCTCCGTCGGGATAAATATGTTTCGCTGGAGGTGCTTGTTCGCATATGCGAAGTGCTCGATTGCGATATCGGCGATATTGTCGGCGTTTGCAGGGATGATGCAGCGGGGAATTTGCAGAAAAATCCGACAGAATAAATGAAGCTGCATGAACCGGGTTCGGCTTCCGAAAAAAATAAATGTCGCCGTCGGAGCGACCTGCACGGACACGGGATATGGCATAATATGCTTGTCAGAGGACGGCAGGGAAAAAATTTGAAAGAAAGGAAGCTTTCGCGGCACGCGAAAACCATGGTCCCGAAAATGAAAACGAATCCGAAGGGCAAAGGCTTTATGAAAAAGGGCTTGAACTTATCAAAAATCTCAATTGGAGCGCGGCAAGGCAGCAAAAACGGCGTTTTTGAATATACTGCGCCGGACGGAACGAAGGCGAAACGCTGCTATCGGGACGACAAGGAATCGAGCTTTTCATAAAAGTGAAAAGAAACGGGGAAAGAGAATTGAAACGCGGGCTTAATATTAATGCTGAAGAGAGGAGTTATCTTATAACTGCTGTCGTTGTTGCCTGTGCAATAGCGGCGCGGGTAATCTCAAAGGAGGGTATTGCTGCGGATACAATGGGCTTGATACGCTCCGTGCTTTATATCGGGCTTTATTTTGTTTGGGGAATTTCAATCAAAAAGCGTGTGATGCAGGCACAGGTTCAACGGTACCTGACGGCTATTGTCGGAATGATGATATTTTGGTTCATTGTGCGCACAATGAAATATTTTTTTGTCGCGGACATTGATGCAAAGAGACAGCTGTGGTATCTTTACTATTTTCCGATGCTGTTCATTCCGCTCCTGTCCTTCTTTGTTGCATTATCGCTCGGAAAAACAGAGAAGTACAGGCTTCCCCGAAGGGCATTGCTGCTCTGCATTCCCACGGTGTGCCTGCTGCTGTTTGTGCTCACAAACGATTTTCACGAGTGGATTTTTCGTTTTCCCGAAGGGCAGCCGCGTTCGGATGCAAACGGAGTGTATTCGATCGGGTTTCTGTTTGTTGCCGGCTGGGAAATTATCTTCGCGGTTGCGGCACTGGTGCTGCTGCTTGCAAAAAGCAGGTTTTCGTCGAAAAGAAAATACCTGCCTGCAATAATACTGACATGTTCGGTTGTGTATGCGGCAGTGTATGCAAACGGTACACGCTGGATGCGGGTCGTCGGAGGCGATCTGACGGCGGTACAATGCCTTTTTGTGGCGACATTGCTTGAAACATGTATCGCCTGCGGGTTGATTCCGACAAATACAGGTTACGGTGCGCTGTTTTCGGCAGCGACCATGCGTGTTCAGATTGCGGATGAAAAATACAATGTTTGCTATGCTTCCGCAAATGCGCCCGAGCTGCCTGCCGAACTGATGCGGCTTGCAGAGGTGGGCGATGTTGACACCGGAGACGGCTTTTTGCTGCGGAGCAGCAGGATTCCGGGCGGACATGTGCTTTGGATGGAAGATATATCCGCAATTAATGAGTTGTTGGAAGAACTTGAATCGAACCGTGCCGAGATTGCGGAGAGTAACAATCTTGAACGTGAAAATTATAACACAAAATTAAGAATCAATGCACTGCGCGAAAAAAACAGACTGTACGATCTGCTTCAGGAACAAACGGCGCGCGGCATAGATTTGCTGGATGATATTTTCGGGCAATACGAAGATTCCGCGGAACCGAAGGAACGGCGTAAGCTGCTTGCAAAGGCAGCGGTCGTCGGTGCATATATAAAAAGACGCGGCAACCTGATGTTCATCGGAGAGAAAAGCAACGTGACCGATACTGCCGAACTCGGGCTTTGCCTTAACGAATCGTTTGCGAATATTGAACTTTTCGGTGCAGAATGCGCACTGTCCGTACCCGTGCGTGTGCGGATACGAACGGAAGACGCAATTAGCACCTATGATTTTTTTGAAGAAATAATCGAAGCTGCAATGGATGACCTGCGTTCGGTTTGGCTGAAAGCACACATTGTTGAAGAGAGGGTAGTATTCTGCATCGAGGTTGAAACCTCTGCCGACCTGAGCGGGAATACCAAAGTTTACAGCGGTGGAAAAACGGAAGAAGACGTTTGGCGGTTCACATTTGCAGTGGGAAAGGAGGGAGCAAAAGAATGAAGATCTTCTGTTCGATTTCGACAGCCGGGCGTTCGCTGCTGCCTGCCGCATTGTTCGGAGCGGTGCTTATTTCACTTGCTGCCGCCGTTCTCGTCTTTCAAATGCGAAGGGAAAAATGGCTGCAGGCGTTGAACACGACCGCCTTTTTGCTTCTGTTCGTGTTGCTGAACGTGGTTTTTTCGAAAATCGACAGGCAGGGTGATACGCATGGTTCGATTGATTTGCTGACAGGATTGCTGTGGATAATCGTTTGCACCGCTGCGGTTACGGGAATGCTTGAGATACTGCTGCTCCGCAAACAAACGGGAAAAACTATCGGAAGGAATTCCGTGAAGCAGGCGATAGATTCGCTGCCGTCCGCAATTTGCTGGTTTACGGAGGAAGGGACGGTAAAGCTTTGCAATCTGCAAATGTACAGGCTTTTTCGCATGCTTGCGGGCAGAGATCTTCAGATGTATGCGGAGATTTGCACAGCTTTGGAGGACTGCCCGGAAGGGAATACGAACAGCAGACAAATCGGGGTGATACGCCTTTCCGGGGAAAGACAGACTTATCTGTTTCCCGACGGGAGTGTGTGGAAGTATTCCCGAAAGGAAATTGCCGCAAGCGACGGAAGACGCTATATTGAGGCAATGTTTTCAAACGTTACGGGTTTGTATGAGAAGAATCTTGAGCTTCGGCGGCAAACGGAGCAGTTGAAGCTTATTTCGCGCGAATTGAAAAAACTTTCGGAGCATGTGCTTGAATTGACAAGGGAGAGCGAGATACTTGCGGCAAAAACCCGCCTGCACGACAGAATAGGCGCGGGCTTGATTGCGATTCGGCAGACTCTTTTGGGAACGCGGACAGCGGAGGAGGGCGCAAAAGCACTGCAAGCGTTCCGCAATGCCGTGCGCATGATAAAATCCGATAATGAATCCGTTTCCGAAAAAGGAGAACTCGCGGAGCTCATGCAGGATGCAGAGGCGATAGGCATGCGCATTGAGCTTTTCGGTGAACTGCCGGAAGATACGGATTTGCGGAAAGTTTTCCTTATTGCAATACGTGAATGCCTCACAAACGGTGTTCGCCATGCGGATGCAACGCTTATACATGCGGAAATTGTGCGGAAGAACAAAAGCATATTGTTATATATAACGAACAACGGAAAGCCCCCGGAAGGCGTTGTTGTGCCGAAAGGCGGGCTGTTGAACCTTTTGCGTTATGTTGCGGATTGCGGAGGAAAAATGAAAATCGAATCGCTGCCGCAGTATGTGCTGTCGATTGAACTGCCGTCGAAAAACGGGGAAATTGAGAAGGAATGACAGAAAAAAGATAAAAACGGTGAAAACAGGGGCTCGAAAAATGAAAAAAATACTGATAGTCGAGGATCAAAGAATGCCGCGGGAGAATATGGAGCGCATGATCGCGGAAAGCGGACGATATGAATCTGCGGGCAGCATCAGCGACGCCGGACTTGCGCTTGCGCGCTGCTGCCGCATTCCTGTTGACTTGATATTGATGGATGTCTGCACGGCGGGCAATCGGGACGGCATAGAGGCTGCGGCAGAGATTAAAGCAAAGTTTCCGAATATCAAAATCATTATTGTAACATCAATGGCCGAAGTCGGATTTTTGGACAGGGCAAAAGCAGCAGGTGCGGACAGTTTCTGGTACAAGGATATAAGTCGTGAAAAACTCATTGATATTATTGACAGAACCATGGCAGGGGAGAAGATTTTTCCGGATGCAACGCCGACGGTTCGGCTTGGCCTTGCGGACAGCACGGAACTGACCGCGCGCGAAATAAATGTGCTTAGGCTTGTGTGCGACGGGCTTGAATACGGGGAGATTGCGGAGCAGCTGAATATTTCGGAACGCACGGTCAAATACCATGTTTCAAACATATTGTCAAAAACGGGTTATGCGAACAAAACCCGCCTTGCAATTGCCGTTACGAACAAAAAATTTATCATCCCGAGGATTCCGGAGGATTCGAGCGACTTGCAATAAACAATCGGAACGACCGAAAAAACATCGAGAGGCTGCATTTTCGCGAATGCGGCTTTTTTGTCGGTCGGGAATGCCGAAAAGCTGCGTATACGGTGAATTCGATAATATTCCGTATGTTTTTGCAAATTGCACTTTCGGACAGTGCGAAGCGGCGGCAAATAATGTATAATCACACCAACCCACGGAGCGGGTTTGCGGCGGGACTAAGCCGAACGGCGGGCAATATGCGGCGGACGGCAGCGAAAACATTATCAGATGCGAGGACAAAACTCGGGCGAAAATCGAAAGAAAAACGGAGGCGAGCGAATGCGGCGAATAGTTGTTGATATGCAGAATGCATTATTTACGGATGCAATTGCAGCGGCATTGCGGAATTTTGACTCCGATTTCGAGGTTTTTGAAAGCGAGCTGCCGCAAAAAACGGCCGAGTTGTGCGGAGATGTGCGTGCGGACGTGCTGATTGCAGAGGTCACAAGCTGTACGCCGTGGACGTTTGAGGATCGCATGAAAACCCGAAGCGAGCTGAAAAAAATCTGCCGAAGGTGCAAAATTGTGCTCACCGTGGACGAAAACAACGAAAAGAACGCTGCGGACAGGGTGCGCCGTGCAAAAAAAGACGGACTGATTGACGGGTTCCTTTACGGTTCGGTTTCATCCGCATATCTTGCAGCTTTTATTGATACGCTGTAAAGCCGTGCACAGAAATTTGAAACAGAGTATGCGGCGGCCGCACGGGACAGGAAATCAGCCGAAAAAAATGTTATAATAAAATGCGATTGCGCGTTTAAATGCCCGAAACAGTTTTATAAGATAAACTGAAGGACAAAACCGGAGTGCCGGATTTGGAACAAAAAATGCGCAGCCGAAAAGTATAAATGATTTGACGAACGATCGAAAGGAGCAAGAACCATGGGACTTATTAAGGCAGGAATCGGAGCGTTGGGAGGAACTCTGGCAGACCAGTGGAAAGAGTTTTTCTATTGTGATGCGCTTCCCAATGATGTCCTTATGAGAAGGGGACAGAAACAGATAACCGGACGCTCTTCCAACACAAAAGGCAACGACAATATCATTTCAAACGGATCGGGCATTGCCGTTGCGGACGGACAGTGCATGATAATCGTTGACCAAGGCAAAATCGTGGAAGTTTGCGCCGAACCGGGCGAATACACCTTCGATACATCCTCCGAACCCAGTATATTCAGCGGAAAATTCGGAGAAAGCCTGAAGGAAAGCTTCAGAACACTTTGGAAACGCTTTACCTACGGCGGCGATACGGGAAAGGATCAGAGAGTCTATTACTTCAACACCAAGGAGATCCTGAACAACAAATTCGGCACTGCCAACCCCATCATGTTTGAGGTTGTGAATAAGCGGATCGGCATGAGCAGAACGGTGCAGGTTCGCTGCAACGGCGTTTATACCTATGTTATTTCCGATCCGTTGGTCTTCTACTCAAGGCTTTGCGGCAACGTCGCAACGGAGTTCACGCGCGATGAGATAGACGCTCAGCTCAAGGTCGAATTTGTCGATGCGCTTCAGCCCGCGCTCGGTGCGCTTGCCGAACAGGAGCTGCGCCCGGCACAGATTCCCGCAAAGGCAAACGAGCTTAAGGCGGCAATGAACGACGCATTGAAACAGGAATGGATCGAAAACCGCGGCATTTCCGTTGCGAAAATCGCACTCAATCCCATCACACTGACCGATGCGGACATGAAGAAGATCAACGAAATCGAGGACGCGGTGAACATCGGCTCCAACCCCTTTGCAATGGCGGGAAGGATGACGAACGCAACCGCCGATGCAATGCAGACCGCCGCAGGCAACTCTGCCGGCGCAATGACGGGCTTCATGGGCATGGGCATGGTCGGCATGGGCGGCCAAGGCGGTTTCGGTGCGGCACAGAACCTTTACAACATGGGGCAGCAGCAGATGCAGCAGAAACAACAGGTTGAGCAGCCGCGGGACTTCGATGGCATGGAACGATGGAAATGCTCCTGCGGAGCTGTAGTCTGCGGCAAATTCTGCCCCGAGTGCGGCGCAAAGAAGCCCGAACCCAAGCCCGCACAGAACGGTTGGAAATGCAGCTGCGGTGCAACGGCAACGGGCAAATTCTGTCCGGAGTGCGGCGCAAAGAAACCCGAACCTGCACAGGACGGTTGGACCTGCACCTGCGGAAAGGTCAACAAAGGTAAATTCTGTTCAAACTGCGGTGCAAAAAAGCCTGCGAGCGCACCTCTGTACCGCTGCGACAAATGCGGCTGGGAACCCGCAGATCCTGCGCACCCGCCGAAATTCTGCCCCGAATGCGGAGACGTGTTCGACGAAAAAGACGTTAAGTAAAATAAGAAACTCCTTACACTGAACTTCCAGTGCGGCGGCGGAGAATGCGGATAGCATTCTTTGCTGCCGGCCGTGAAATGCGACCGCATGACGAACTGAAAGCAAATGTTTCGGCGATTTGAAAAGCTTTCCGAATTCGGAAAGCTCGCATCGTTTTAATAATAAGGAACTGATTTAACGGAAAAAATTTTTCCACAACGGTTTTGCAGGGAGAGATTTATGCAGAATTTACAGGAATATAAATGCCCGTGCTGCGGAGGCGCGATCGCCTTCGACAGCACTGCACAAAAACTGAAATGCCCGTATTGCGATACGGAATTTGAAATTGAAACATTAAAAGGCTATGAAGAGGAGCTGGAAGGCGACTCGGCCGACAACATGGAATGGCAGACCGATGCGGGAAGTGAATGGCAGCAGGGCGAGGCGGACGGCCTTTGCAATTACAGCTGCAATTCCTGCGGCGGCGAAATAGTTGCGGATGAGACAACGGCGGCAACAAAATGCCCTTTCTGCGATAATCCGGTCATTATGAAGGGCAGACTTTCCGGAATGCTCAAACCGGATTATGTGATTCCGTTCAAGCTGGACAAAAAGGCGGCAAAGGCAGCTTATATGCGGCATATTGAAGGCAAACGCCTTTTGCCGAAGCTGTTCCGCGATCAGAATCACATTGATGAAATAAAGGGAATTTATGTGCCCTTCTGGCTGTTCGATGCGGATGCGGATGCAAACGTGCGCTATCACGCAGAGATTGTTCATCCGTCGTACGAGGACAGCGAGAACAGATATACCCCAACGAGTCACTACATGGTTCAGCGCGGCGGCAGCATCGGGTTCGAGAATGTTCCGGTTGACGGTTCCGAAAAAATGGCGGATGACCTTATGGAGTCCATCGAGCCTTTCGATTTTTCGGAAGCGGTGGATTTTCAAACGGCATACCTTGCGGGTTATCTGGCGGATAAATACGATGTTGATGCGGATCACAGCATCGACCGTGCAAACGAGCGAGTCAAACGTTCCGTTGAGGAGGCTTTTGCTTCAACCGTTGAAGGCTACACAACGAAGCGGACGGAAGTAAGCAGCGTTCAGCTGCATAACGGCAAGGCAAAATATGCGCTTTATCCCGTTTGGCTTTTGAACACAACGTGGAACGGACAAAGATACACCTTTGCGATGAACGGGCAGACGGGCAAATTCGTCGGCGATCTGCCGGTGGATAAATCCGCCGCAGCGAAGTGGACGCTCGGATTGACCGTCGGCTGCGGAGCCGTTATTTACGGCATATGCTGGCTGCTGCGGCTTCTCAGAATCCTGTAAGGAGGAATGCAAAAATGAAAAAGAACACTCTTTCCCCCAAAAGCATCATTGCGATTCTTTTTGCCGCAATTATCGCCCTGACGGCATTTGTGCCCGTGAGCGCGTACGGCGGCAGAGTATATGTTGCGGATGAGACGGATTCAATACCCGCGGAAGAGCTTGCGGAGCTCAACGAATATGCGGAACATGCATCGGAAACCTGCGGAACGGATATTTTGTTCCTGCTGGCGGAGGATGAAGCAGCGGCGGGCGACAGCATTGTTGATTACATGGCAAACTATCCCAATATGGGAAACGGTGAGAGCAGAATCTTTTTTGCGATCGGTCCGGATTCGTCGTGGTACATACTGTGCGGCGGCAATATGCAGAACATGCTGACGAAAGAACAGGAAGATGCGCTGCGCGATGCATATAACGGACCCGAAACCTATTTTGGCGGCATCAAGGCATATATCGACCTTGCCGAAAGCTATGTTTTTGAAATTTATCCCAACGATACTCCCGTTGATGAGGGGCTCGAAAGGCTTCCGGAAGAGATAAGATCAATGGATGAGTTCACATGCGTTCTGGACGGTGCCGGTATGATCGAACCGGAACAGCGCGCCGAACTTATGAAAAAACTGGGTGAGCTCAGCAGCAAGTACGGAATGGACTATGTTGTCTGCACGGTGAAAAGCCTTAACGGCTCAACTGCGGAGGCTTGTGCGGATGACATTTTCGACTACTGCGGATTCGGTCGCGGCGAGGATCGAAGCGGCGTGCTGCTGCTTATCAGCACGGGCGACAGGAAGTGGCATATTTCAACAAGGGGATACGGAATCACCGTGTTTACCGATGCGGGAATCCAATACATCGGTGAGGAGCTCAAAGAGAAGATGAAATCGGCAGATTACGCAGGCACATTTTTCGGGTTTGCGGATCTCTGCGACAGGTTCACCGATCAGGCAAAAAAAGGCAGACCGTACGATACTTCCAACCTTCCGATAAAACCCCTTTCGTTCAAATATATCCCTATTTCACTCGGCATAGGTCTTGTTATCGCACTTATTGCCGTCAGTGTTATGAAATCGAAACTTAAGACCGTTCGATACAAAGCGGAGGCAAACAGCTATGTTCGCCCGGGCAGCATGAATATCACGGTAAGCCGCGATTTGTTCCTTTACCGCACGGTTGCAGTTACTTCAAAGCCGAAAAACAACGGCGGTTCGGACGGCGGAAGCAGCACGCACACATCCTCCTCGGGTTCCACCCACGGCGGGGGCGGCGGAAGCTTTTAAATAAAATGCACGCAGATTGTTAAGTTTAAACTGATTCAACAGTTCCGACCTCCATAAGCATTTCGGCGCATCCCTGCTTCAGCCCGGTTAACCGGCGCGGCAGGTGGATCGGACAGGGATGCGGCGAGATGCGGCGGCACTGCATGAGAAAAAGAAATTCTATTGAAAGGCAACAGATAAAAATGAGTATTTTTGACAGACTTAAAAACGCAGCGGAAAAGACGGCGAAGGATGCGGCGCGTTCCGTAGGCAATACAATCGGAACGAAGAGGGAAACATTCACTTTCTCCGCTCTTCCCGAAAGCCTTGCCGAAATGCAGGCTCTGCCCGAGGCAAAGCTGGACACGCCGTTCGCAACGGCTGCCCTGACAGTGCTTGCGCTCTGCGCATATGCAGCGGACAGGGCCACAGGAACGGAAATGCTGAATTGGCTGCGCGGCCCGCGCCCGCTCAACGGTCAGGATATTTCTTTTCTTAACGACAGGTTCCGCGACGGAAAGACTTATCTCCCGTTCACCTATTTTGCAGGCTCAACTCCGGACAACAACTACACTCCGGCACAACCTTACAAAGTTACAATCGAAAGCAATCATGTTTCGGCTGAGGAACAGGGGTATATGAAACTGTTCATTCCCTGCGGCGGTGCCGATTCACCCCGACCCATTAAACTGCGCCAGAGGGGCAGCGACGGCAAATGGTTCCTTTGGGAACAATATCTGCTTACAGGCGTAAAGACTCCGAAGGAAGCCGATCCGTGGGCATAAAACCCGAAAAATGCTGTTTTTCGATCCGGCAAGGTATTCTTATTCGAAAAGGAGAATAAAATGGACATTATCGGCAAATGGAAGGTTAAACAACTCAATATTCCGACACTTGACGGCGTTATTCAGTGCACCCCGGACAATATGCCCGAAGGAGAATTATTTGAAGAGTTTGCGCCGATGGCGAATGCGATCTTCGAGTTCACTCCGGAAGGAAGTCTGGATATGCTCTTAAGCTTTTCGGCGGAAGAACTTGAAGACGCAGCAAAGCACGGCGTAACGGTTCGCGACGGATACCTTGTTGCGGAATCCAAACCGTGGAAGGAAGTCGACGGGAAATTCTACTATCTTGAGGATATTGAGGGCGAAGTAATGGGCAGCGAGATCGACCCCTATTTTGAAATCAAGGTTCAGCCCGACGGCAGCCTGATGTACTGCATGGATATGCTGCTTCTTGAAAGGGTGTAATCATTTAAAGTTTTTTCAGCATTGCTGAGGTACGGCGCATTACGACTTTTCGGCAGGCGCAAACACCGGTTTTTGCCCGAAAGGGACAAATTCATAAATCAAAGAAGAAAGAGAGAACGGGAATGAAAAGAAGCGGAAGAATCCCTGCACCAGATCATGCCCTTGCTGCACCGGCTCCTTTGCGGTTCGCGGCATATTGAAGGACGTTCCTGCCGGTAAACGGAAGGACGATCTCGGTGCCGACACCAAAGTGACATGAGAGTTTGACGGCAAGGGCAAATGAAAAATGCAGAATGAGCCTGCGGCTCAGAACGGTGAGCAGTCGTTGACAATATTCGGCAACGATCATGCCCGAACTGCGGGACGAACCCAATGTGTGCACGTTCTCCGCTGACGGCAGCAAGCTCACAGCGTATGATATTTTTCCGCCGGATCTCGGCGGACGGTAAGTAAAAACAGTAAATAAAGAATATTTCGGAGGAAGAAAAATGAAAGGTCAAAAGTTTTTAAAGGTTACTGGCATTCTTATGATAATCGGAGCGGCGCTTTCGATTCTTTTCGGGGTTATCATCGGCGGCGTCGGCGTACTGGTTGCAAAAGTCGCCGGCGCTTCAACACTTAGTTTTGCATTCTATCTGGGTCTTGCAACTACGCTTGTCGGCGGCATCATTCAGCTTATTGCAGGCATCAACGGTGTTAAGCATTGCAACAAGCCCGAAAATGCAAAGAAATGCATCACATGGGGCATCATTGTTATCGCTCTTGCCGTTATCAGCAGCGTGCTTAAAGTGATTGGCGGCGACAAATTTGACGTGCTGAGCTTTGTGATCGGGCTGATCATTCCCGGACTGTACATTTACGGTGCATTCCTTAACCACAAAGAAAACGCTCGGTAAATTTGCAGAATGAGTTCGCCGCAGAAACGGATGCGGCACAGCATTACGATAACATCAAAATAACGGCATAATTACTAACACGGGGGCACCGAGCGGTGTGCCCGTGTTTTTTGCTCGGACTTAAGCGCGAAAAAGGTTATTTGTACAATTTCATGAAAATCAAAATCAGTTTTTTTGCAAAACAATTTTGATAAAATTGAGATATTTTCCCGCACCGGCATCCATTGAACGCCTGTCGCCGACAGCATACTCGTTATCCTGTGCAAGCCAGTCCGCCCAAACTTCTTCGTTGCTCTGCATTTGTTCAACGGTCAGCACTTTTGCGCCGCGGCATTTTGAAACCATATCCGTCCAATACGATACATCGTGCATATAGTCAAGCTGCTCCGGTGTCCACGAGAGAAGCAGCTCGGAAGGAAGGCTGTCGTGGCAATCCCGAACCATGCCGGGAATTGCAATGTAAACATATCCGCCGCACTTGACAAACGGAAGAAGCTTTTTGTCAAGATAAGTCTCGTCGCGGCCGAAATAATTGTAGGAGTCCGTGCTCACAACGGCATCGAAAAATTCATTTCACGGCGGAAAGAGTGTGCGCATAGTATGACAGCAAACGAACATACGGGGGTATTGGGTCCGATGCATGGAAAGGGATGGAAGAAAGGCGGAGGTAAAGAGTATAACGGAGACAATGAGCCGGCTGCTGAGTTTGTAATGACATTGGATAAACTTGAACCGGGGCAGGCTGGGGTCATCCTTGAACTGAACACAGGCGGCGGCATGCGCAGGAGGCTGATGGATCTGGGCTTTTCGTCAGGGGAGCATGTTGAATGCGTGCTTAAAAGCCCTCCCGGAGATCCGCGCGCATACCTTGTGCGCGGAACCGTGACGGCCTTGCGGGGAAAGGATGCGGCGGAAATTAAGGTTCGTGCGGAGGACGGAGCCTGCAATATGTGTTTCGCTGCCCGCTGCAACAGCGGCGCGGAGAATAAAGAGGGGTGATGAAATGGGACTTACGAATTCATCTGTCGGGCGCAGTGCGTCGCAAGGCGGGTTTGAAGCAACGGATCTTCCCGTTATTGCGCTTGCGGGCAATCCGAACGTCGGCAAAAGCACCGTGTTCAATGCGCTTACGGGATTGAAACAGCACACGGGGAATTGGGCGGGCAAAACAATAGAACTTTGCAGCGGCAAATGCAAAAAGGAGCCGTGGCAGCTTGTGGATCTTCCCGGCTGCTACTCGCTGAGCCCGCGTTCGCGGGAGGAAGCGGTTGCACGGGATTTTCTTAAAGAGCGGAAACCGAATGCGGTGGCGGTTGTACTTGACGCAACCTGCCTTGAGCGGAGCCTTGCGCTTGCGCTTCAGATTATCGAAATCACGGAGAAGGTCGTCATATGCATAAACCTTATTGATGAAGCACGAAAATGCGGAATACATATTGACGCGGAGCGGCTTGAAATGCGGCTTGGCGTCCCGGTCGTGCTTTGTTCGGCGCGGAGCGGAGAGGGGCTTTGCGAATTGCTTGAAGCCGTGAAACGCGTGATGGCAAACCCGCCCGAAAATGTTTACCGCATTCAATACCCGAAAAGCGTAACGGAGTACCTGCAAAACAGCGGGAGAATGCCATTCGGCTGTTCGAATAAATCCGATAAAAACGAAGACGGTGAACAGGAAAACCCGCCGCCGGAGGCTGAGGTATCGCTTGAGGATGAGGTTTCAAAGAGCATTCTTGATGCCTGTCGTGAACTTTGCCGCGGAGTTGTGACGGTTGTGCCGCCGGAAAGCTGCGGGAGAGAGTGCCGAGGTCGGAAAAAATGCGCGGGCTGCATGAAATGCGGCTGCAAAGCCTGCAAACGCTGCGGCGAATGCGGCGAGGTCGGCGATGTACGGCGGATGACACGGCGCATAGATAAAATACTGACGGGAAAATTTACCGCATTGCCGTTGATGCTGCTGATGCTTTTCGGCGTGTTTTATCTCACGATACGCGGGGCAAACTACCCTTCCGAACTGTTGTCGCGCGGGTTGTTTGCGCTTGAAGCTCTGCTGCGGAAGCTGTTCGACGCAATTCGAATGCCGAATATGATAACGGACGCGCTGCTTTCGGGCATGTATCGCACAACGGCATGGGTCGTGGCGGTCATGCTGCCGCCGATGGCGATTTTTTTCCCGCTTTTCACGCTGTTGGAGGATCTCGGAGTGCTTCCGCGGATTGCGTTTAACCTTGATAAGGGGTTTGCGCGCTGCAATGCCTGCGGCAAACAGGCTTTGACAATGTGCATGGGCTTCGGCTGCAATGCGGCGGGTGTTGTCGGGTGCAGAATCATTTCGGGGAAAAGGGAAAGGTTGATTGCGATCCTGACGAATTCGTTTGTGCCCTGCAACGGACGGTTTCCGATGCTTATCGCGTTGATTTCGCTTTTTCTTGCTGGCAACAGCGGCGGATCCGCAGCAGGTTCGCTCACGGCGGCGGGTGTGCTTGCGCTTGTTGTTGTGTTTTCGGCTGCGGCAACGCTTGCGGTGTCGTTCATCCTTTCGAAAACCCTGCTTCGCGGCGAAAGCTCCGCGTTTACGCTTGAACTGCCGCCTTACCGTGTGCCGCGAATAGGGCAGGTCATTGTGCGGAGCGTGCTGGACAGAACACTGCATGTTCTCGGGCGCGCGGCAGCCGTTGCGGCTCCGTGGGGACTTGCGGTGTATGCGCTTGCAAATATCAGCGCGGGCGGGGAAACGCTGCTTTCGTGGTTTTGCTCATGGCTTGATCCCGCGGCAAGGCTTATCGGGCTGGACGGGGTGATACTTGCGGCATTCATTTTGGGGCTGCCCGCAAATGAGCTTGTGATTCCGATAATGCTGATGGCATACACCTCAGGGAGCTGCCTTACGGAAATAAGCTCATATGCCGCCCTTTCGGAAGTGCTTTCGGGCAACGGGTGGACGGCGATGACGGCTGTTTCCGCCGTGCTGTTCACTTTGATGCACTCGCCGTGCAGCACAACACTGCTGACGATAAAGAAGGAAACGGGGAGTATCGGCTGGACTGCGGCGGCGGCGGTCATACCGACGGCGGCGGGAATCGGGCTGCTTGCGGTGCTGAACTGCATTTTCGGATGAGGATGCCTGCACGATTCGAAATGCTCCGAATGATAATTTTGTAAAAAAAGCCGAAAAACTGTTATTCCCGGAAAACTGTCTTTAAACGGTGCTTTCCGGGAAAACATTTTTAAGTGCGAACCGCCGAGGGGAGAATGTTTATTATATTCGGTATTTGAATTCTGCTGCGAAATAAGGTATAATGAATTCAAGAAGACTCCGATTGAAGGCTGTTTCGGCGAAAAAACACCGTAAATTCAACTTTTTTACCGAAAGCGAATTGCCCGGAGCGTTCCCGAATGCAGCTGAAAAACATCGACGGTGCTTCGGAAGCTGTCTCTGCAAAAAACCGAAAGGAGCGCGCAAATGAAATGGGATAAAATCGCCGGTGTGCGGCGGGAATTGAAGAAGATGGCCAGGGAAGCGATGGGAAGGGAATACATTTTCAGCGTGACTTTTGCCTGCATGATGAACCTGATCCCGTGGATGGTTCACAAATTTCTGGGCAGCCATTGGGCGGTCGGCATCATTTCTTCAACGATACGCCGCTGCGGGTTTGCGGGGCTGTCGATTCCTCTGCTGTGCTTTTCGCTGCGGATAATTCTTCGAAACATGCTCATAGTGCTGCCGATAAGCATATTTGTTCAACAGAATATGAGAGTGGGTGCACAGGACAGTCTGTATCAGATTTTTTGGGCCGAAGAGATAAGGCCGCTCGATTTTATCAGGTTCGGATTTCGGAGATATTGGCATAACTTCAGCGGAATGATGATGGTGAATATTCGCGTTTTTCTCTGGTCGCTGCTTTTCATCGTTCCCGGAATCATAAAGCATTACGAATATTGGCTCACGCCGTACCTGCTGGTGGAAAATCCCGAGCTCACGCCGAAGGACGCAATGGAGTTTTCCGCCCGTTTGACCAAAGGCTATAAATGGGATCTGTTTTTGTTCGATTTAAGCTTCTGGTACTGGCATCTTTTGGGGCTGCTGACTTTCGGCATTGCGCGGGTGCTGTTCGTGCAGCCGTATTATTACCTTGCAAAATCCGGTTGGCATATTTATCTTTTCAGAATGGCGGACGAGCTTTCGGATGCCGATATCAACGCATACAGGGCGCAAAATGCCGAACGGAACGGCAAACGGTAAACAACTCCGAACTTCGAATGCGGAATAAAGCATGAGAATGCGGACGGTGATAATGCCACCCGATTGTCCCGAGAATATCAGAGGACGGCCGGACTGTATATTTCATGTATGCGGCTTGACTGCAATGCATTGACATGATAAAATATTTAATCAGAACCGAATACTGCAATCAGCGAATGAGGGAGTAGTTTCACGGGACGCAGGTTCCGCGGCACGCATCAACAACACTGACGCAGCGCACGGAAGTGCAGCCGCGTTTGGTGCGGGCGTTACCCCGATGACGGGAATTTCAAAGGCTTCGGCTGACATGAATATTTCGTTTAATGTCACATAACAAGCAAGACTCATGCAGCACCGAAAGACCACAGGTTTGTTTTCGTGTGCGGCAGGGAGTCTGTTTTTTATGGATTTGCGTAACTCAAAGGTTTTTCGCTTTGCGGACGGTTGAACGCCGTATAAAAAAGGCAGAATAACAAAACAGGCGAACGGTGTGGAAAGGGAATTGAAACAAATAATGAGGTACTACTACGAAGACAAAGAGCGCGTTTTGCAGTCACTCGACTCGTGCGGGCAGGGGCTTTCCGATGCGGAAGCGGCAGCAAGGCTTGAACGGAACGGCAGAAACAAGCTGAAAGAAGCAAAGAAGGAATCCCTGCTTTCGCGTTTTTTCAATCAGCTCAAGGACCCGATGATAATAATTCTTATCGCGGCGGCAATTGTTTCCGGCGTTGTTTCGGTTGTTGAAAAGGAAAGTTTTTCGGACACGATAATAATTATTGCGGTCGTTTTGCTGAACGCTGTCCTCGGTGTTTATCAGGAGAGCAAAGCGGAAAAAGCGATCGAGGCATTGCAGGCGATGTCCTCGGCAACAAGCAGGGTTCTGCGCGGGGGCATGGTTCGCCTTGTCAAGAGCGAAGAACTTGTTGTCGGAGATGTTGTGCTGCTTGAAGCGGGCGACGCGGTGCCGGCGGATGCGAGAGTTATCGAATGCGCAAGCCTGCAGGCGGAGGAAGCCGCATTGACGGGAGAAAGCGTTCCCGTCAACAAACAGGTTGAAACCATTGAGGATCTGACCGGCAAAGAATGTCCGCTCGGAGATCGCGTGAACATGGTCTATATGGGTTCAACCATCGTGTACGGCAGGGGCTATGCCGTTATCACCGCAACGGGCATGGATACCGAAATGGGCAAGATCGCGGATGCACTCACAAAAGCGGAGAGCGGACAAACGCCTTTGCAGATTAAACTCGGCCAGCTCAGCCGAATTTTGACGTATATTGTCATCGGCATATGCATCTTTATGTTCGGCTTCAGCCTTTTGACGGCAAAAAGCGGCATCACGCCCGAACTTGTTCTGAACACATTCATGGTTGCGGTCAGCCTTGCGGTTGCCGCAATTCCGGAAGGGCTTGCAACCGTTGTTACAATTTCGCTTTCGATCGGCGTTACAAAAATGAGCAGGCGCAATGCCGTCATAAGGAAGCTTACAGCCGTTGAAACTCTCGGCTGTGCGCAGGTTATCTGCTCCGACAAAACAGGCACGCTGACCCAGAACCGAATGACGGTTGTGCGCACCGCGGGCCGTGACGAAAAGCTGCTTGCAACGGCGATGTCGCTCTGTTCCGATGCGGAACCCGACGAAACGGAGAAGGCGGTCGGCGAACCGACGGAATGTGCGCTTGTGAATTTTGCAACCGCACTCGGACTGAAAAAACCTGCTTTGAAGGCGGAATACCCCCGCATTGCGGAAGCTCCGTTCGACAGCATGAGAAAGCTTATGACCACCGTTCACAACCATAACGGGGAAATAATCCAATTCACAAAGGGTGCGCCGGATGAATTGCTCAAACGCTGCACGGGTTATTTCGACGGCAGCAAAGTCGTGCCGATGACGGATGCGCTGCGCCGCGAAATACTTGCGGAGAACAAATCCATGGCGGATGATGCACTGCGTGCACTCGCTGCTGCAATGCGGACATGGGACGAAAAGCCCGCGATCACAACGCCGGAGTATCTCGAACAAAATCTTACATACATCGGAATTACCGGCATGATAGACCCGGTTCGCCCGGAAGCGATAGCGGCCGTCAAAGAATGCCGCGAGGCGGGGATCCGTCCCATCATGATAACCGGTGACCACCGTGATACGGCGGTTGCAATTGCAAAACAGCTCGGAATCATTTCCGATGCCTCCGAATCGCTGACGGGCGCGGAGCTGAACGAAATGTCCGATGATGAGCTTTACAATAATATTGACAGGTATTCGGTGTATGCCCGCGTGCAGCCCGAACACAAGGTGCGCATTGTCAAGGCATGGCAGCGCAGAGGCAAAGTTACCGCAATGACCGGCGACGGCGTGAACGATGCAGCTTCCATCAAAACAGCCGATATCGGCGTGGGCATGGGCATCACGGGAACGGATGTCACAAAAAATGTTGCCGATATGGTGCTTGCGGACGACAATTTTGCAACCATCGTTTCCGCCGTTGAAGAGGGCAGGCGCATTTACGACAACATCCGCAAGGCGATTCAGTTCCTGCTTGCTTCCAATGCGAGTGAGGTGCTGAGCATCTTTACGGCAACGCTTTTGGGCTTCACGATACTTGAACCCGTGCATCTGCTTTGGATAAACCTTATCACGGACTGCTTCCCTGCGCTTTCGCTTGCAATGGAACGTGAGGATGATGACATTATGCGGCGTCCTCCCCGCAATCCGAAAGAAGGCATATTCGCAAACGGCATGGGGTTTGAAGTTGCCTATCAGGGCGTTATGCTGGCTGCAATAACCGTTGCGGCATACTGCATCGGGCATTTCCGTGACCTCGGCACATGGAACGTTATCGGCAGCGCGGCAAGTCCGCACGGCATGACCATGGCGTTTTTAACGATGAATCTTGCGGAGATTTTCCACAGCTTCAACATGCGTACCCAACACGGCAGCATATTTGCCAAAAAGGGACAGAACATGTGGCTTTGGGGCTCGTTTGCGCTTGCGCTGCTGCTCACGAGTGCGGTCGTTTTCATCGATCCGATAGCGGAAGTGTTCAGCCTTGCAACGGACTTCGGCTTTGATGAATTCGTTATCGCGTTCGCACTTGCATTGTCAACAATCGTAATTGTTGAGATCGTAAAGTGCTTCCAGCGCATGTATTATAAAAACAAAAGATAAACATAAATACAGAGCGCACTCCGCATGACGGAGGTGCGCAGAACGAAGAGCCCGATCCGCACGGATGGGGCTCTTTCCAAAGGAAATAACAAATAAAAAAACAAAGGAAAGCCCGATCCGCACGGATGGGGCTCTTTCTAATTGACGGCATGAGCGGCACGGTACCTCCGCAGCTTCACGGTTCCCCTCCCCCTTTCAGGGGAGACAAACATTTTCGATTTTAAATTGCCAATTCCTAATTGCTAATTCCTAATTGCTAATTCCTAATTGCTAATTCCTAATTCCTAATTCCTAATTCCTAATTCCTAACCCCCCCGCCCTCGTCAAAAAGGACCCGACCCTTTTTCGGATCGAGCCCTTCTGCCGAAAGTCATTTATTTATTTGGGAGAGCATCCGTTCGGCTTCAGCCGATACTCTCGGTGCGATAAATGAATTTTACACTCCCGTCCGTGCCTTCCGCAAGGCCGGAGAAAGATTTGTATTCTTTGGAAACATCCGCCGTTGCGCGGAGCCGCGCAGCAAGGGAGGATACATCGCCGTTCACGGCATCGATAAGCTTTTGGATACCTTTTTCGTTCAGCTCGTTCAGCCCATCGTTGAGCTGCATTGCGCCGTCGCGGAGCTGTGAAACGCCGTCGGAAAGAGCGGGAATGCCGTTCTTGAGTTCCAAAATGCCGTCGTAAAGCGAACCTGCACCGGTGCTGAGTGCGCCTGTGCCGTCACGGAGCTGAGCTGCGCCCGCTGCGAGATTATCCGCGCCCTGCTTTGCACTGCCGACGCCTGCGGTGTAGCTTTGCAGGCCGGTATAGAAAGCGTTATAGCTGTCCAGCTGCGCCTTAAGCTGCTCTATCGCGGGAGCATTGCCGCCGAGCTGCGCAATGACGGCATTCAGAACCTGCGCATAGTTTTCAATTGTCAGCGCGGGGATATCAAGCCCTGCTGCCGCAAGCTGTGCATTTGCATTGGCAAGCATCGAATTGAAAATCTGTTCCGCGCCGTTGTTAAGGCTTGCGCTGCCGGAATCGATTTGCGCAAGTCCTGCCGCAAGCGCATCCGCACCGCCGCAAAGACTTTCCGCGCCCTGAGCTGCGCTTTGCGCACCTGCCTTAAGCTGGGCTGCACCTTCGGCAAGTGCATCAATGCCCGCTGCAAGTTCGTCCGATTTCTCAAGAAGGGTGCATAATCCGTCGTAAAGTGCCGACGATCCGTCCGTAAGTGCGGTCATCGAATCGGACAACTCGGTCATGGAAGATTTCAGACTATCAATATCATCGAATTTTGATGAATCAATGTTGTTGAAAAGTTCGTTTGCCGCAATCGTGACGGTGTTGGTGAGCTTGAAATTCTTTGCATCGGCAGTGATTTCGACATAATTCGGAATTTCGAGCTTTTCGCTGTCGATACCGAGATTCTCCTGAAGGCCGGGGAATGCAAGCCCTGCGGCAATTATCCTGTCGCCGTCGTTAACAAGCTTTCCGTTTGAAACTTCAACGTTTGAAAAAACATCTCCGTCAAGCAGAACGCCGGTCAGCATTGCAAAAGGAACGTGAATATCTTCCTTTTTGCCGTCGATTTCAACGGTTTCGGAACATTTGTTTATGTAGTCGAAACGAATTTTTACCCTGCCGCTTTTGCCCGCAAGCTCTTCCGCCGAAACGGGAACGCCGTCCAGGCTGAAGGAAACGCTGACAGAAACGGGGAGTTCACTGTCGGTTGTGCCTTGACAATAGATATCATTGCCCTTTGCATCCCACACGCGCAGTCCCGCTTCGTTCACGGTATAGGTTTCATCGCCCTTAACGTTTTCGACGCTGCCGAGAGTTGAACTGTCGGTAAGAGTGTCGCTTCCGAGCGGGTTATGAATCCAATCGCTGACGATGATTTTATGAACTTCACCGGAGGCGGAAGCAAAAACGTAAACGGTTTCGGTCTTGCTGTTCTGTTCGTATGCGTCCGAAAGAGGGCTGCCGGTTGAGGCGGACGGGGCGGTTGCGGCGAGCATGTCTGAATTGAGGCTGTTCAAGCCGGCAGTGCCGTTCGATGCGGCGGCAGTGCCGAAGTTTTTTTCGTTCGGAACGGCAGCGTGAGCCGCAATTCCGATGCTGCCTGCAAGCAGGAGCGTACAAAGCGTGATGTAAAGCGGTTTTTTAATATTCCTTTTCATTGTATTAATTCTCCGAAAAATTTAATTTGATATTTGCCGTGCAGCCGGACCTTCCGGAAATCGGTGCCCGACTTTGCGGGAGAGTTCTCCGGAAAGGTTCCGGGTGCGGACAGCGTTCGGCACTCGGCCGGTGTTATCGCGGCATTCAGTCGCCGCCGTGTTTCTTAAGTTTGCGCATTCCGAGAGTTGTTGCAATAACGATCCTGTCGCAGAGCATCAGCAATGCGGGAAGGATGAAGATTACGCATACAACGCTGACAACCGCGCCCCTTGCCATGAGCATGCACATGGAGCTTATGATGTCGATATCCGAATAAATTGCAACGCCGAAAGTTGCGGCGAACAATCCCGTGCCGGATACGATTATCGACGGGACGGAGGCGGCGAGTGCCGCGGATACCGCTTCACGCTTGCCGCAGCCGTTCAGCCGCTCGGCTTTGTAGCGTGTTGTCATGAGTATTGCATAGTCGACCGTTGCGCCGAGCTGAATCGTGCTGATGCATATCGGTGCGATGAACGGCAGGGACTGGCCGAGATAATGCGGAAGACCGAGATTGATGAAGATCGCAAGCTCAATGACCGCAATAAGGATGAACGGCAGAGAGATGCTCTTTTCGACAACGGCAATGATGATGAATATCGCAATTATCGATACGGCGTTCACAACTTCAAAATCGTGCCCCGTTGTTTCGATCATATCCTTCATGCAGGGGGCTTCGCCGATCAGCATTGCGGAACTGTCATAGCGTTTGATGACAGAATTCAGGCTGTCTATCTGATCGTTGACTTCGTCGCCCGCAACCTTATACTCCGAGTTGATGAGAAGAAGCTCCCAACGGTCGCTCTTTGAAATGCTTCGGATGCTGTCCGGCAGGATCTCTTCGGGAACGGCGGACCCGATGACGGATTCAAGCCCGAGTGCGTATTTAACGCCCTTGACCTGCTCGATTTCGTTCAGCATACTGCGCACGGAGCTTGCGGGCAGCTTGGCGTCAACAAGCACCATGTGCGTTGAAGCAATGCCGAACTCCTCCGAAAGTTTTGAATTTGCGATAACATATTCCATATCTTCCGGCAGGCACTGACCCATATCGTAATAAACTTCGTCATTCGTTTTGTTGTAGCCGTAATATGCGGGCGGAATCAGCAGCGCAAAGATAACGAGGAACACCGGAAAGATGCGCACAACGCCTTTGGCGAAACCCTTCATGTCGGGAATCAGGAATTTGTGCATCAGCTTTTGCAGCGGCCTGTCAAGCAAAAGTATCATTGAGGGCAAAACCGTCACGCAGCCGATAACGCCGAGGACAACGCCCTTTGCCATGACAATGCCGAGATCCTTTCCGAGAGTGAAGGACATGAAGCAGAGCGCGATGAATCCTGCAACGGTCGTTACGGAACTTCCGATAACGCTTGTCAGTGTTGCATGAATTGCTGCCGCCATGGCGTCCTTCGGATCGGAATGCAGCTGCCGCTGCTCGTTGTAGCTGTGCCAGAGGAAGATGGAGTAGTCCATCGTGACCGCAAGCTGAAGCACGGCGGAAAGAGCCTTTGTGATGTACGAAATCTCGCCGAAGAAGTAGTTTGTGCCCATGTTCAGCAGGATCATCATGCCGATTGAGGCAAGGAACACAAACGGTATCAGCCAGTTGTCAAGGAAGATAACCATTGCCGCACATGCGAGCAAAACAGCAATTCCGACATATACAGGTTCTTCTTCTTCGCAAAGATCCTTAAGGTCGGTGACAAGCGCGGACATGCCGGAAACGAAGCATTGGCTGCCGCACACGGAACGTATCTGCCTTATCGCGTCCATGGTGACATCCGCGGAAGTTGCGCTGTCCAAAAACACTGCAACAAGGGTTGAATCACCGTTGTTGAACTCGTTATATATACTGTCCGGCAGCAGCTCTTTGGGAATCGTTATATCCGCAAGAGAGGAATACCAAAGCACGGTTTCAACATGTTCAACCTGTTTGATTCGTTCGCAAAGACTGTCAACATCGCGGTCGGACATTCCGTCAACAACAATGAACGAGAACGCACCTTTGCCGAAATCCTCCATCAGATCGTTCTGCCCGATGACGGTATCCATATCTTCGGGGAGATAATCGAGCATATCATAGTTTATCCTTGTTTTTGCCATGCCGACAGCGGAAGGGATCATCAGCAGCAGCGCAAGAATGAGTATCGGTACGCGGTATTTAACAACCGCTTTTGAAAATCGCATCTTTTTTCCTTCTTTCGTCTTAGCTGTTATATGACGCTGCACAGCGGCGTCGTTTATTCGTGAAATTCAACATCGATAACATCCGGAACCTGATTGCGGACGATTTTGACGGCGGTCAGTGCCGTGCTGAAATTCAGAATTCCTTCGGAGAGCAGCGATATGCCGAACATTACCATCAATGCCCTTGTGCCTTGGCCGGGACGGAACATCAGAATGCCGCCGAGGATTGCGGTCAGCACCGCAAGCGCAAGGATAAGGAACCATTTGGACAGCCCGAAACGCTTTGCATCCAGCGCGATTTGAATTTTGAACAATCCGTCTGTCAGAATGAAGAACCCGAGAACAACGCACACAACGGTCATAAGGCTGCTCGTATTGCAGAGCATGATGATGCCGAGCAATATCAGCAATATGCCGGACGTCAGGTCATATTGAAACGCCAGACGATACAAATCTTTTGAAAAGTAGCCGACAAGCCGCACGATGCCGAACGCAACCAGCAGTACACCGCAGAGAATGCCGACAAGCTGTGCGGAAAAATCGGGAACGATGATAAGCAGCAGGCCCATCAGGCACAGAGCCGCAGAAAGGGCGATATACAGGCCCTTTGCCGCACGCAGCGGCTTTGTTGAACGCAGTTTCATAAATTTTGCCTTCTTTCCGCCTTCCGAACGGCTGCCGCCGCGGGAAAGCTTTTGTTTATGACTGAATTCTACCCCGGCGCACGAAAAAAATAAACGGTCAGCCGCAATGCAGTTGACGGAAAAGCGGACGAACGGCGAAAAGTGAACGTTTTTTGGGCAGAAAAGGCCGACTGCACAAACCGGGCGGAATGCGGCGGGGGAAACGGGTGAAAGGGGGAAAACCGTGAAAGCGGATAAAGAGGAACGGGGATACGGCTCCGAAACCGATTCTTTAAACGTTGAAAAGGGAAGAAAGCAGCGGGAATAAAACAAAAAAGCCTCCGACAGGGAGGCGGGGAAGCGGAAGATTTTGCATGTTTTAATTTGCGGTCGGCTGCCGATGAACAGGTGATTATTCGCAGGCGAATTACTCGCAGGCGAATCATTCGCCTGCAATCGAAGGGAGTTCCTTGCAGAATTCGGCAAAGCGGAGCAGCTCCGTTATTGCGTTTTCGTTCATGCCGTTGTTCATCCAGTCGATGATAAGTCCGAAGAGCTCACATTTGATGAAACGCTGCATAACGGCAGCGTTCGGACGGGAGGAGCCGCTTTCGGGATAGCTTTTTGTTATATATGCGGAAACCGTTTTGTCACACAGCCGAAGCAGCTCGCGGTCAAGCAGGTCGCGGTTAACGGAGTTGAAGATGTTGTAGGCCGCGCGTTTGTTGCTGAGCGCGAACTCAAATGCGGCGCGGAAACATTCTTCAAGGGAATCCGGCTGCGGATATTTCTGAATGATCGCCGCTGACTGCTCGGAAACAATTTCTTCAAGCAGAGCGGGAATATCCTGAAAATGATAGTAAAAGGAGTTGCGGTTGATCCCGCAGTCTTCAACAATATCGCGGACGCTGATTTTGCTCAGCGGCTTTTCGTTCAAAAGCTTAATAAAGGAGCGTTTGATTTCCCGCTCGGTAAAATTCGCCATTGGAGACCCTCCGAAATACTGAAATATTAATTTAATCGGCGGTTTCGGTTTTTGCGCTTTGAACCCTTATTGTCTGCGCCGCGAGCCGAACGGCCGTGGTTCGATTTTAGCATACACCGCCGTTCGGTGCAATACCGTATTAATGACACAAAATTACAGTATTGACGAAAACCGGGCGGGAATCGCTCCGCCGCGAAACCGTTCGGAGGTGCAGCAAACGAACTTTTTTTGAAAAAAGACGAAAAAATGTTGTGCATATAATATCAAAAAAGAAAGATATATTCCTGAAAAATTAAGCCGATAAAGGTTTTTTTGAAAAAAGCAGGAATAAAAAAAGTTTTAGAAAAACACTTGCGATAAGGCGGTTAAGATGATATAATAAATGCGTCAGACTAAAGTGCACGGGCATATACTACCCCGAATCACGGGGTTCTTAATTGCGGCGCACGTATCTGCATCATTTAATTCGGTTTTTGCGCCTTGTGCGTGAAAATAAAAAAATTTAGGAAGGACGACATCCGATGAAAAACCTAAAAAGAGTACTGTGTGCTCTTCTCGCACTCGTCATGGTTCTCGGCTTTGTAGGCTGCAAGAACAACGGCGATGACAAGACCACACCCGCACCCAACAACACCAACAAGCCGGCAGAGTCCGAGGTTCCCGCAACCACGGTTCCCACCACTGAGCTCCCCACCGGCGACTACAATGCAATGTCTGCTGCTATCTATGATGCACAGCTCGGCGCATTCAACACCCTTTACCAGGCTGCAAAAGAAGAGACGAACGTTTCCAAGCGTTATGCTCTTATGGCACAGGCTGAGGCAAAGCTTCTTGAAGCTGCTGTTCTCATCCCCGGCACCACCAACGGCGGCAACTACGGTCTGAGCCGTGTTGCAAAGCGTTCCGCTTCCACCGTTCTCTGGGGCAATGACTCCGACCGTTTCCACAATGTTCTCGTCACCACCGAGCTCATTACCGCAGAGGATCAGACTCACCTCAAGGCAATGTGGAATGAGGTTCGCGGAACCGGCACCTACACCCAGAAGGCAATCGATTACCTGACCGAAAAGGGCTACACCCTTAAGAACACCTACAACATGGGTTACGCCAGCGACCCCAAGACCTGGGACGCTCTCGCAACCTCCCGTTCCGCAGACTCCGAAGCTATCGTTAACACCTACGACGGTCTCGTAGAATACGATAACGAGAACGAAATCAAGCCCGCTCTCGCAGAGTCCTGGGAAGTTTCCGAAGACGGCAAAACCTACACCTTCCACATCCGTCAGGGTGCAAAGTGGGTTGACGCACAGGGCCGTGAAGTTGCAGACGTTAAGGCAGACGACTTTGTTGCAGGTATGCAGCATATGCTCGATGCAGGCGGCGGTCTCGAATACCTCGTTGAAAACATCATCGTTAACGCTCTCGAATACAACACCGGCGACGTTACCGATTTTGCAGAAGTAGGCGTTAAAGCAACCGACGACAACACCGTTGTTTACACCCTCTGCCAGCCCACCAGCTACTTCATCACCATGCTTGGCTACAACGTATTCGCTCCCATGAGCCGTACCTACTTTGAGTCCAAGGGCGGCGTATTCGGCAAGGACGACTACAAGGCAGCTGTTGACGCAGGCACCATGAAGTACGGTCAGACTGTTAACGACATCGCTTACTGCGGTCCTTACACCGTAACCAACTACACCGCAGAAAACACCATCGTTTTCGAGGCGAACCCCACCTACTGGAACAAGGACAACATCACCATCAAGACCCTCACCTGGAAGTTCAACGACGGTAAGGATCCCACCAAGGCATACGAAGACACTAAAGCAGGCACTCTTGACGGCTGCGGTCTCTCTTCCGCTTCCCTCGAAGCCTGCAAGGCAGACGGCAACTTCGAAAAGTACTGCACCGTTTCCGATACCGATGCTACTTCCTTCGTTCTGTTCCTCAACCTTAACCGTAATGCGTATGCAAACGTCAACGATGCAACCAAGGCTGTTTCCACTATGACCGACGAGCAGAAGAAGAGGACCGACGCTGCAATGCTCAACGTTCACTTCCGTCGTGCAATCGGCATGGGTCTTGACATCGCTACCTACAACGGACAGGTTGTCGGCGAAGAGCTCAAGCTCAACTCCGTACGTAACTCCTACACCCCCGGTAGCTTCGTCGCTCTTGAAGAAGATGTAACCATCGAAATCAACGGCGAATCCAAGACCTTTGCAAAGGGCACCTACTACGGTGAGATCATGCAGGCTCAGATCGACGCTGACGGCGTTAAGATCAAGGTATGGGATGCAGAAAACCAGACCAGCGACGGTTTCGCAGGTTGGCACAATCCTGCTAACGCTTACGAAGAGCTTCAGCAGGCAATCACCGAGCTCAAGGAATTCGACATTGAGATCTCCAAGGATAACCCCATCGTTATGGACCTGCCCTATTATTCCGGCGTCGACATCTACACCAACCGCGCTCAGACCCTCAAGCAGTCTGTTGAAGAAGCTCTCCAGGGCTGCGTTGTTGTCAACCTCGTTCCCTGTGCAGATGCTCAGGAGTGGTACTATGCAGGTTACTACACCGAATCCGGCAAGGATGCTAACTACACCCTGTACGACGTATCCGGTTGGGGTCCTGACTACGGTGATCCCGCAACCTACCTCGACACCATGCTCGGTGACGGCGCAGGTTACATGGCTAAGTGCCTCGGTCTCTTCTAATACCGCATTCGCACAATAACTTAGCTTTATAGAACACTAACGGACAATGGGGGAAGACCTCGTATCTTCCCCCGTTGTAATCTTTATAAGGAGTAGGGGCTGAATATGACGAAATATCTATTAAAGCGATTGCTGACCGGTGTGCTTTCGGCATGTGCTGCAACGATAATCGTTATGATCATGATTTTCTCTTTGCTTGATCGTAACCTTATTTTTGCAAAGGACTCCGTGTACAGTCATCAGACAAATAATGCTCGAGAAGCCTATAAGTACCGCAAATGGAGAGAATACGGCTATCTTGATTATGTTACCTATGCTGACTATGTAAACAGCTTGGTAAAGAACGGCGAGGTTGATGCGGAAACTGCAAAGACCGCCGTTAAACTCGGCAGGACTGCCGAAAAAGATTCTGAAGAAGCTCAAGCTTACATCAAAAAATTCACCGAATACTATGAGGGCAAAGGCTATAAAGTCGTGCGACTTGATGCCGTTCTTAAACCCAGCGGACGCGGCCTTGCCGAGGGCGGTTCACCTCAGCTTTTTGCGCATCGTGACATCCCCCTCATTTCTCGTGTGCTTAAATACTTCGGGAGCATTTTCACTATTGATAATATCCACAAGGCAAGCGGCGTTGCCGATGCCGATCGCGGATTGACATTCACTTTCTATGATCCCGTCTATAACCCCGTCGGTTCCGAAAAGAAAGTTTTCTCCCCGGCTATCATGGGCAACGGTACAACCCACAAGTACCTGCTCTATTTCAACAACAAATTCCCTTATGTTCATCAGAACCTTCTGACCATTTCCCTCGGTACTTCCTTTTCTGTTAACCAGGGCGTCGACGTGTTCACAACGATGACCAAATCCCAGGGTTCATTCGTTAAGAGACCGATAACTTTCCCCACCGGTTTCGTTGAGGAAAGTGCGGACGATCTTCACACAGCGACTTATGTTGCAGGTTCGAAGGATGCTTCCCCTGTTACCGCAGCGCGTTTCACCGATGACTACACAAACGTTCAGACTGTCAACAAGACTTATTCCAAGGTTGGCTTCTCGTTCATCCTCGGTATTCTGTCCAGTCTTCTTGCATACCTCATCGGTATTCCCGCAGGCATCTCCATGGCACGCAAAAAAGACAAGCTGGGCGACAAGATCGGCACGATTTATATCGTTTTCAGTCTCGCCGTTCCCTCCCTTGCGTACATCTTCATGGTTAAGGCTCTCGGCCGACTCATCGGTATGCCCACAACCTTCGACCTTGATAAAGGTACATGGCTGATGTATGTTTTGCCCATTATCTCCCTCGCACTTCCCTCCATCGGTAACCTGATGAAGTGGCTGCGCCGCTACATGATCGACCAGATGAACTCCGACTACGTCAAGTTCGCTCGTTCAGGCGGTCTTTCCGAGAGTGAGATTTTCAGCAAGCATATCTTCAAGAATGCTGCAATCCCCATCATTCACGGTATCCCGGGCACGGTTCTGTTCGCACTTGTCGGCGCGATCATCACCGAACGCGTTTACGTTGTTCCCGGTGCAGGTAACCTGCTCACCACGGCTATCAACATGTACGATAACAATGTTATTGTCGGTTTGACTCTGTTCTACGCGCTGCTGTCGGTTGTTGCCATCATTCTGGGCGACCTCCTCATGACGCTCGTTGACCCGAGAATCTCCTTCGTACAGAAAGCGAGGTAATAGAAATGGCTTCTGAATTGGTAAATGTCAGCGATCTCGGTATGAAAGAGGAGGAGTTGTTTTCCCGCTGTGACAGCAACATCGACTCCGAAAAGATTACCGCGCCGCGTTACTCCTATTGGCATTCGGTTTTCCGTGTGTTCTTCAAGAAAAAGATAAACATCGTTGTTCTTGCCATTCTGGCGTTCATCATTATCTTTTCCTACATTTATCCGATTTTCTCCGGATATGATGCATACGCAAACCTGCTCGACTCAACCGCAAAGCATTTGAGTCCCGCAAAGGCGATTGACAAATGGGGCTTCAGCCTGCATACCATTCTCGGTACCGGCGGTGCCGGCCAGTCCACTTTCGATGCGATTTGGCACGGTGCGGAGATTTCCCTCTCCCTTGCATTTGTCTGCGCACTTATCAACATGACTATCGGCGTCACCGTCGGCGCACTTTGGGGCTTCTCCAAAAAAGTCGATGCCGTCATGATGGTTATCTACAACATTGTCGGCAATGTTCCGTACATTTTGCTGATTTCCGTTCTTGTTATGTTGTTCACCGCGAGCTTCTGGTCCATGGTTTTCGCAATGACGATCACAGGCTGGATAGGCATCGCGTACTTCATCAGAACGCAGGTTGTCATCATCCGCGACCGCGAATATAACCTTGCATCGAAGTGCCTCGGTACTTCCACCGTTCGCATTGCAATGAAAAACATCCTCCCGTTCATGACCTCCGTTATCGTTACCGTTGCGGCAACCGAGATTCCTTCTTACATCTCTTACGAAGTCTTCCTGTCCTACCTCGGCATGGGTCTTTCCGAGATGTCCCTTGGTAAGCTGATCGAAGCTGCACAGAGCGCAATGGTTACCCCCGGTTGGGAAATCGAATTCTGGAGCCCCGTTCTGTTGGCATCCATTATCACGATTATCCTGTATGTTGTCGGTCAGAACCTGGGCGATGCATCCGACCCGAGAACGCACAGATAAGAGGACACCGCTATGGAAGAAAAGAAAGTATTGTTATCCGTTAAGGATCTTGAAGTCGAATTCCGCGTTCGCGGCAGAATTCTGACAGCTATTCGCGGCATCTCTCTGGATATTTACGAAAACGAATCGATCGCAATCGTCGGCGAATCCGCTGCGGGTAAATCCGTATTCACGAAAACCTTCGCAGGCATGCTCGATGATAACGGCTATGTCAGCAACGGTTCCATCGTTTTCAATGATCCCGAACTTGCCGAAACAACAGTTCCCAACACCCCCGAGGTTAAGGCGCGCATTAAGTCCATTCATGCAAAGCTGAATGCAGCATCCCGCTATGAAAACGGTGCCGCAATCTACCGCCGCATCAATGAGCTTAAGCAGGACAGGATCCGCAGGTCCACCCTCAGCGAGGCAGAGGCTGAACAGCTCGATACCCGCATTGAGGATCTGAGATTCCGCAGAGCCGAGACTTATAACCTCAAGCTCACAATTGACCCGTCCAAGGAGAAAGATCGCCTTAAGGAGCTTTCTCACAGCATCAAAAAAATGGACGAGGAACTTAAGCAGCTTGAAGATGAGCGCAAAAAGACCATTGCCGCACATAAGCAGGCAATGCAAAACGACGCTGCGTACAACACCCAGTTCAAGACCGAAATGGCTCAGCTTACCGCTCAGTACAGAGAGGCATGTGCTCAGCCCGTTTCCGCAGACAAAATTGCGCGCAACGAGATTATCGCAAAAGAAATTTATCTGTCCGTCGGCAGATACAATGTTGCAAAACGTATCAAGGCGATTAACGACCTTGTAAAGGTTGTTCGCAACGCAATGAAAAACGGTCTCGACCTTAACGATGACGCAACAAGAACCGATGTATTCGATGATGTCGCTTTCCGCGTCAGGTTCCTTGATGAGAACGAAGAACGTATCCACGGTACCTGCGTTATCAACCTTGCAAAACTTAAATATGCAAAGGACTGGACCCGTATCCGCGGCAGAAGAATCGCAACCGTTTTCCAGGATCCTATGACATCGCTCAACCCGATCATCACCATCGGCAAGCAGATTTCCTCCATCATTATGAAGCATCAGGACTGCTCCGAGGTTGAAGCACGTGCGCGTGCAATCGAGATGATGCGTAAGGTCGGCATCCCCAATGCTGAAAACCGTTACGACGATTATCCCTTCCAGTACTCCGGCGGTATGCGTCAGCGTATTGTTATCGCAATTGCGCTTTCCTGCCAGCCGAAGATCCTCATCTGCGACGAGCCCACCACTGCGCTTGACGTTACCATTCAGGCACAGATTCTCAAGCTCATCAAAGATTTGCAGAAAGAATTCAATTACACGATCGTTTTCATCACGCATGACCTCGGTGTTGTTGCAAATGTTGCCGACCGCGTTGCAGTTCTTTATGCAGGACAGATTGTTGAAGTCGGCACGACCGAAGAGGTCTTCTATGACCCGCGTCATCCGTACACATGGGCACTGCTCTCCTCATTGCCGCAGCTTGCACAGCGCGACACCGAGCTGTTCTCAATCACCGGTACGCCGCCTTCTCTCTACAATAAGATTGCGGGCGATCCCTTCGCACCGAGAAATCCTTATTGTTTGAAAATCGATGTCGTCAAAGCTCCGCCGATGTTCAAGATCACGGAAACTCACTATGCAAAGACTTGGCTGCTTGATCCCAGAGCGCCCAAGATCGACAAGCCTGCCGCGATCGACAACATCCACGACAAGATGATTAAAGCGTTCAATATTTAATGGGAGGGTAGAACTGTGGAACATAAAGAAAAAATTACCGCAAAAGAGGGTAGGGTTTCCCATCTGCCCGAAAAAGCTCCTGTTGATGCAAGCGGCAAGGAAGTTCTCCTTTCGTTGAAAAATGTTGACATCACCTTCGGCAAAGGCGACAATGCCGTGCGTGCAGTCAAAAACGCTTCTTTCGACATTTACAAGGGTGAAACGTTCTCTCTCGTCGGCGAGTCCGGTTCCGGTAAAACCACGATCGGCCGTGCCGTAATTCGTGTCAACCCCTGCGCCGCCGGTGAAATTTATTACAAGGGCGTTCGCATCTCCGGCAAGATTCCCCATTCACTGGACCGCGAAGTTATCCGCAACATCCAGATGGTTTTCCAGGATCCCGCTGCATCTCAGAACGAGCGCGCAACCGTTGACTACATTATCTCCGAAGGCCTCTATAACTTCCACCTCTTTGAAAATGAGGCGGATCGCGTGAGGAAAGTCGAGAATATCATTCAGGAAGTCGGTTTGCTCCCCGAGCATTTGACCCGCTATCCGCATGAGTTCTCCGGCGGACAGCGTCAGAGAATCGGTCTTGCAAGGGCAATGGTCATGGATCCCGAGCTTGTTGTTGCAGACGAACCTATCTCCGCACTGGACGTTTCCATCCGTGCACAGGTTCTGAACCTGCTCAAAAAGTTCCAGCGTGAGCGCGGAACGACCTATCTGTTCATCGCTCATGACCTTTCGATCGTTCGCTTTATCTCCGATCGTATCGGCGTTATCTACAAAGGCGACATCGTTGAAGTTGCAACCGCAGAAGAACTGTTTGACTTCCCGATGCATCCCTACACCCGCTCTCTGATTTCCGCGATCCCGATTCCGGATCCGAATCTTGAGAAGCACAAAGTGCTGTTCAGCTATGATCCTTCACAGCATGATTACAGCGAGGATAAGCCCGAGCTTACCGATATCGGCCATGGCCACTTCGTTTTCGGCAACAAGAAAGAAATCGAAGAGTATAAGCGTCTCCGTGAGAAGGGAACTCCCCTCAAGAGCGTTACCATTGCCGGCGTTAATGCTCCTGCGGATGCAAAAACTGTCGAAAAGCAGCTTGAAGAGAAAAAAATCGAGGGTTCAATCCTTGATACACCGCTGCACGATACCGGCAGCTTCTGGCTTGCGTTCCTTTCCTTCTTCCTTGCCATCCCCGGCTTGATTGCGGGTGCGATTTTCAAAAAGCACAACTATATCCGCAATTACAAGAAGTGCAAGAAGGGCGCGATTGCCGGCCTTATCACAACGGCAGCAATTATTGTCCTGTTCGGACTTATGCTGATAATTTCTATCCTGTAATCGGACTTTAAAAAAGGACGGCGGACTGAATTCAGTATGAGGCGAACAGCAAAAGAAAAAAGTCTTCCGAGGCCAAAGCCGGTACAACGCATTGAAGTGTCGGACAAACATACCGCGTTGCGAATTGTGTGTTTCGTGATTTGCATCCTGTTTGCGGTTGTTGCGATGTCATATGCGGTGTACCGGCTTGTTACAAAGCCGAGCGGATGGACAACGATCAAAGCGGCTGTTACCGGTGAGGATAACTGCACCGATGAACTGCTGCTTCAGTATGATATTGGCCTGCGCGACGATATTTCCACAACGACTGAATATAAACAATTGGCGGAAATGTATTCAAATTTGTGCAGCGAGGCCTACCGCATATTTCAATCAGACGAGGAATATTTCGGCGCGGATGATGCACCGGCAGCAAACCTCGCTTATTTGAATAAACACCCGAACGAGGTTGTGACGGTTGATTCCGCGTTGTATTCGGCATTTGAGCTGATTCGAGATAACGGCAGCAGATATCCGTATCTTGCGCCCGTTTATACGGAATACAAAGGGCTCTTCTCCTGCGAAAACGACAGTGAGGCCGAGGAATTTGACCCGATGCTTAATTCGGAAGTACGCGGGTTTGTTGATGAAACGCTGGCGTATGTAAATAATCCCGATGCAATCGACATTGAGCTCCTGGGTGAGAATAAACTTCGACTCAATGTTTCGGACGAATACGCCGACTTTGCATCCCAAAACGATATCGTAGAATATCTGGATTTCTTCTGGCTGAAAAATGCATTTATCGTTGATTACATTGCAGAACATTTGGCCGAAAACAGCTATATTCACGGAACAATAACGACGTATGACGGTTATACGCGGCATCTCGGCGGAGCGGGCATGGCCCTGTCAATGAATTTTTATGACGAGACCGACGGACGCGGAATCCCTGCGGCGCAGATGGATTTTAAGACGGCGCGCAATGCTGTTTATTTCAGGAATTATGAAAATTCCGATATGGACACAATGCATTTTTACACCTATTCGAACGGTGAAGTCCGCAATCCGTTTGTTGATCCTAAGGACGGACTTTGTAAGGCGTCAAAAAGTGATCTGCTGATGTATTCGGACGAACTCGGTTGTGCGGAAATTGCGCTTGCGGCCTACGGATTGTATTCGTCGGATTCTTTTGACACCGAAGCGGTGCTTTCGACTGCAAAGCGCGGAGTGAATGCCGTTTACTGCGAGGGAACCGAGGTTTGCTTTACGGAGGCTGAGGCAACTCTTTCGCATTTGTACCAAAACGACGGACTCAGCTATTCAGCGAAACATGTTTCCTGATGGAATTCTAATCGGATTTCAACTGCAATACGAAATATACGGATTATCAAGGCTTGCCGCAAGGCAGGCCTTTTGATTATTGCCTGAAAGGAAACGGAGGAGATGAACGGGAAATGAAAAAAGCGCAGCGAACTGAATTCACTGCGCTGGTGACCGGTAGGGGAGTCGAACCCCTGCTGCCGCCGTGAGAGGGCGGTGTCCTAGGCCACTAGACGAACCGGCCAAACTTGATTGCGTTGCTTATTATACCAAAGCAATCAAGAAAATGCAACCCCGAAGAAGCTTGAAATGAAGATATATTTGACAAGCCAAATAAAACACGGATTGAAAATTTCAGGCATGAAGCAGCCGTCGGAAAGTATTTCCCAGGAAATAACGTCCGAATCAGCGTTAGGAATATTTCCCGGGAAATTAGCTGCAGCGGGAGAAAGCGGACTTTTATCAGTCGAGCTCAAGATAAATATGCAAGTTCCGACTTAAAGCTCAATATGCTTTTTCACTGTTCAAATGCGGCAATTTATGGTATAATCAAGTCAAATACCGGTAAAAAACGCAGCTGAGATAAAAATATGCGGATCCGGCCGCCGCTCACTGCTGCAGTTTTTGTCCGGCATGTTTCCGAAAGCGTAAGAATTTGATTCGGCTGCGCTTTACCTGCGGAAAATTCCCGCAGACGGAAAAATCATTCTACAAAGGAAGGTATGTTAATGGGAAACATCATTTCCGTGCTGTACATCCTTGCGTTTGCAGGCTGCGGCATACTCACTGCACGTCCGATTTTTGCATCGGATCGCCCGCTGAAGAGGATTCTGTTCGGATTAACTTTCGGACTTGTAATGCTTCTTTGGCTTCCGGTGTTGTTTGCGTTTATTCTCGATTTCACACTTGCTGCGCAGATTCTTGCGCTTGCCGCAGCGGTGTTCATTGCGGGCGTATCAACATTCTTTGCCGTTAAAAAGCAAAAAAACGGCAAAATCAAGTATAAAGCCGCTTCAAAGCGCGACCTTGTTCCGCTGCTGGTCACGATAGTGCCGTTGGTTGCAGTCGGCTGGATACTTCATGCGAATCACACGATAACAAATGCATCGAACGGTTCGCTGCACGTCGGGCAATGCACTTTCGGCGATTTGTGTATGCATTTAAGCTTTATCACAAGCATCAGTGTGCAAAAAACGTTCCCGCCGAATTATTCGCTTCTGCCGGGAACCCCGTTAGGCTATCCTTTCCTGTGCGACAGTGTCAGTTCGACTTTTTATACACTCGGAGCGTCGCTTCGAATTGCGGCAATGCTTCCCGCACTGTACGCTTTTCTTGTTGTTGTGCTGGGTGTGTATTGTTTCTTTGATGAATGGTTCAAAAACACACGCGTCTCCGTGCTTGCGACATATCTTTTCTTTATCGGCGGAGGCTTAGGGTTCGCTTACCTTTTCAACAACAAACAGCTGCTTGCGGGCGAGGGCATAAACCGTTGGCAGGAAATGCTTGAAGGTTTTTACAAAACGCCCACCAATCTGCCTGCCGAGGGACTTCGCTGGGTCAATTCAATTGCTGACATGCTTATTCCGCAGCGTGCAACTTTGTTTGGCTGGGCACTGCTTTTCCCCGCACTTCAGCTTTTGCACAGGGCGGTCATGCAGCGCGAATACAAATGCATAGTTCCGCTCGGTATCATTGCGGGATGCATGCCGCTTGTTCATACGCACAGTTTTCTTGCGATCGGAATTATTTCCGCGTTCCTTTTCGTTGCCGCTCTCGGAAAAATGCTGATGAGCGGTGTTTCCGAAAAACACGAAAAGCTTGCTGTCCGCAATCTCGGACTGTTCGTTTGCTCGGCAATTGTCGGTGCATTGCGAATGTTAAATATTCGTGTTGTTACCGAAGGGTTGGATGACAGGTTCACGATCATTGCGGGCACGCTGACTGTTGTTGTTTCCGTTGTTATGCTGGCCCTTGCTATGCCCAAAAAGAACGCCAAAGGTGAGCGGAAGGGATCCGATGACGGCCTTGAAACCGAGCTTGCGACGGAGCTTATGCCAATGTCCAAAGTCACCGAACGCAAATACATATCAGCAGTCGGAATTGCATCGGCGGTTGGTCTTGCGATTTCATCAATGCTGCAGGAAAAAGCATCCGCGCTCGGTTTCGTGTTGCCGGTGTTTATGATTGCAGCAACGGTTCTGCTCATTGTTTACAACGGCAGAAAGGCAGGAAGGAAGCCTGCTTCCGATGAGGTGAAGCATGTGCGTTGGTTTGCTCTGTTCGGCGTGATTGCGGTCGTGCTTGCCGCACCGCAGCTTTTCGGATTCACGTTTAAACAGTCCGTGAACAACGACTCGTTCCTGCGTTGGGGATTTAATTGGTGCAATGTCAGTGACAGCTGGCTTTGGTTCTATATCAAGAATCTCGGACTCATTTTCATTCTGATGCCTGTTGCGCTGCTTTCCGAAAAAAAGCAGAACAGACTGTTCTACTACGGAACACTCGTTATATGGCTGCTGTGCGAAGTGTTGATTTTCCAGCCCAACCCGTACGACAACAACAAGCTGCTTTTCGTTTGGTTCGCATTTACCTGCGGCATAGTTGCGAATTATCTCATAACAACATTTGCACGGCCCGTTACAAGACTGGAGCGCGGGAAACGCCGCGTGCTGCGCGGCAAGACCGCCGGTCGCTATCTGCTGCTTGCAATGATGCTTATTGCAATGCTGCTTTCCGGCAGCTTGACGCTGGTGCGCGAATACATCTCGGGCGATCACATTGCATTCGCCGCGGATGCGGACGGGAAGAGGAGCCTGCAATACATTGAAAGCGGCTACGAGGTTGTGCCGGCGGCGCAGGTTGAGCTTGCGGAATGGATAAACACAAATACCGACGAACCCATTGCGGCGGATGCAACCTTCCTGACCGAAAGCAACCATAATAATGCAGTTGCAATGCTCACGGGACGCAACATTTTCTGCGGCTCGGGCTCGTTCCTTGAATACCATGGCGTTAACTATCGCCCGCGCAAAGAGCTTATAAAGCCCATGTATGAACAGCCCGAAACTTGCCTGCTTCGGTATGCGGCGGAATACGATATTGACTATGTGCTTGTGGGAACACGGGAGCGCGGAAGCTATGCGGTTGACACGGAATGGTTCAATGCAAATCTTCGGGTCGTGTACCGCAATGCGCAGCTGACGGTCTACAAGATTGCGAAATAACAAGGCAAAGGTCCCGTGTTGAACTTTTTCGATGCGGGATGAAAGGAAAACAATAAAAAGAAAACCGTGCGGCAGTGAAATGATTCAAGCCGCACGGTTTTTAAGTTCGGATTCTTCTAAATTCAGATTATTATACCTATGCTGCTCCGTTTCGGCATTGATGACGTGAGCAAAAAAGTGCCGAAGGGGCAAAATGGCAAAAGGGTTTTAAATCAATGCCCGTCAACCATTCTCAGGAAAAAGTAGATGCGTCCGCCGAGGTTGGATTCCCAATGCTGATCGGCGCAGGTGAGAACGGTCAGAAAACGGTCGTTCGGAGTGACATGAACCGAATAATCAAGCTCGGTCCGCGCCTGCTGATAGGATATCCATTCGGAAATCTGTTCGGATGTCATGCTCTCCATGGTTTGCGGATAATTGCAGTTATAGTACTGGGAAGATTGCTCGGCAGAAGCGGGCTTTTCTTCATACATTGCAAAAACTTCCCAAGTATGCGTTTCGCCGAAAAGGTTGAGCGTCCATAATCTGTTTTTGAATTCACCGTAAGTCGGTGCGTACTCATCCTGAATCTTGTGCAATTGATGCAGCATTATGCCTGCGCGGCGCAGATTATGACCGGAAATCACCATGTTTTGCGAGGGATAGCCGTAATAAAGATAAATTGATCCGCGCGAGGATGAGTTGCCGCGTGCATCATGATAATGATAATAAAAATTCGGACCGAACATCACGGGTGCGTCAATATTCGTGCCTTCAAGTTTGATATAGCCGACGGTATCGGCATTTGTTCGCTCCGCATTTGCGGTCTGTTCGGAATAGCGGAAACTTTTTGCATATTGATCGATTACGGTGTAATTCGAAAGATGACAGCGAAGCTGTTCGACATCTGCCGCATCAACGGAATTCGGCTTTGCGGCATCGCGCAGTATATTTGCCGCCTGAAGCTGAACGGGATCGAGCTGAACATTGCCGCTGAGGTAAGCGGAGAGAAGATCTGCATCGGCGGCGGTTATGCTCCCGTCCATGTTTATATCGCCGAGGATGACCGCTGTGCCGCGGTTTCCGTTTTCAAGCGTATATTCATCACCCGTACGAATTAACGGATCTGCATCCGGTGCAAGCCCGAGTACAAAACCGCCGTCCGCAAGATAAGGGCGCAGCCGCCATGAAGCGGTTTCACCTTCGCAAAAGTCGTTGCTTCCGAATGCGTGTACCGTGCCGTCATCCGACAGCACAAGTGCGTGCCCGAAAGCACAGGAAAAATCCACAACGTTTGCATCATCTTCCGTGAATGCCTCGGATATGCGCCTTCCGTCCGTGTCGGCAAGTTCACAATCCGTATGCAGTCGTCCCGCATAGTCAACGTAGGCAAAACAATTATTGCCCGCAAAGGCATATTTGCAGTCTGCCGCACCCAAAAGCACCGAAGTCGAGGCATTTGCCGCATTGCTTGCGCAAAGATACAGCCCGCCTTCCGTCCGTGCAGCAAGATTACTGCCGCATGCGGCAATTGCTGTCAGGCTGTGCCCCGAAAAAACAGAAAGCTCGGGCGTATTGCCGCGGGAATGTATCTTTCCGCTTGCTTCAACCGCAATGAAAAAATCGCTGCCCGCTGCGATAAGGCGGATATTATTCAAATCACCGGTGTTGAGCATTTCGTTGTAGAGCCGAGCTTCGGCATCGGATGCCGCTGCGGATTCGGTTCGCGCACCGATGGCAATGACTCTTCCGTCACCGGAAAGTGCATACACAATTTCGCTGCTGCAGCAAACGGCGGTTATGTCGTTAAGCTTTGCCGATTCCTGTCGAAGCGCATCGCTTCCGGAACAGAGCAATCGGCCTTCATTTGTCAGTCCGACGGTAAAGGCAGGCGCGGCGGCAATTGCCTTGACATCGCGCCAATCATAGCAATAAGCCTGTCCGTTATTGTAACCGATATATGACATGAGCCCGACGGAGGACAGCCCGAACGAAAGACCGTCTCCTGCCGCGACTGCACCGCACGGTACGGACGGAAGCTCGCTCGGCACGGGAAG
>OJKC01000047.1_pt1 | contig 132589 bp, 114 predicted proteins | sample 1596401 | NCBI WGS metagenome assembly OJKC01 (sample SAMEA4350162, study PRJEB24818) | metagenome | biome: human; feature: gut; material: faeces | place: Denmark | collected 2013-09 | reverse complement strand
ATACTATTTCCTGATTAAAATCTTTGATTTTAATCAGGAAGGCATCGCCTGATGGCGCTGCCTGTTTTGTGATTTATAAGGAAAGAAATCACAAAACAAGTCTCATATGAACTCCTTGCCCTTCGGGCAAGGAGTTCAGTATGACTGCTATCCGATCGCTTTCTGATATTCCTTCTGAATCTCCGCTTCAATCAACTCAGAATCAAGCGATACAACAGATTCTGTTCTTGAAGTGGAATAATTCATGAAAAGATTGGTCTGCACATAGACGTTGCTGAAAGCGCCATCCGTATCAAAATTGAAATTTACGAAATAATGGGGCTGTTCATTTTCACCTTCGGCAAAAGGCTGGTCGATCCGCAGCATTACCGTGATTCCGCTTTCGTCTTCGAGCGTATCCATATAGGCAACAACAGAATCATTCCACTGAAAGTAGGCAAGCCATGGTTTTACGCTATCACCGAAGGTCATTTCATCTGCTCTCCATTCGATATTGGTATAGGCCTTGCCCCATTTTCCCTCGTTACTGTAGCGGACACCATTGGCAGCCATAAAAGCCATTCTTAATGAGTATTGCTCGCCATCTACGATATTTACCGACTCCGGGTCAACGTCCACAATCTCCAGCCAGTTTCCGTTGTCCTGATAGTAATTGGCGGTAGACCAATGGCTTTGATCGCCTTTAGATTGGTCAACTACGATATGGCAGCTGCCATTCTGAACTGCCTCTAAAACAGCACGGCACTTTGCAAAGGCCGCCTGTTCATCCGGATTTTCTTCAACAACAGTATCTGCATTGATAGCAACAGTCTTCAGGAACCGTTCCGCGATGCCACCGGAAATCTGATTCTCATCATACCATATATCATAGATAATATCGCCATCGATGAAGAATGTATGCTGCTCACAGAGTGCATCCGGATTGCCGTCCCAGAAGATTTCACATTCCACATCTCCGTATATAGAACTGCCGGACGTATATCCAATAGGAGCACCAGACTCTTCCTCTTTCAATGCAATGATATCAGAAAGTTGAAATTCTGGATAATCCCAACTGGTAATGCCGCCAACATCTACAGAATCCCTTGTCAGCACAACGTTGCCATCCTGCTCCCTGAAAGAAAAACCGGAAGGGAGTAGCAGTTTGAGGGTGCCATACTGAACCAGTTTCGTATCTGTAATGACAGCAGAACCGTCGGCAGCGGGTGTGCGCTCTTCGGTAGGCGCTGTAGCGCCGTCGGTAGGGGTATCGTCGATGGTGTCTGACTTTTGGGGGTTGACTGCGCAAGCCACTAAAACAGCGGCGCACAGCAATACACAAATCATACTTACCCATAACTTGGGTTTCTTCCATTTTGCCATATTCATAATGCGACCTTTCGTATTTCCCTCGCCAAAGGCCAGGGGCATCCCGGCAATCATCTTTTTATGCGTTGCAAGCCTCAGCAGGGAAGCGGAATAGTCTGCCCTGATTTGAGGCCCCATTTCCCGGATCACCGCCTCATCACAGCTCATCTCCATATCTTTGCCCGCCAGAATGAATGCGGCCCACGCCAGAGGATTAAACCAGTGGATGCACAGGGCACAATATGCCAGCAGCTTGATGATATGGTCACAGCGGCGGATATGATGCCGCTCATGGGCAATGATATACTTTTGTTCTTGTGTTGGGATATTGGAGGGCAAATAGATTTTGGGGGCAAAGATGCCCATAACAAATGGCGTGTCAATATAATCGGCACGATAAACGTTTCCTGTGTAAGCCACAGCGCCCACCAGTTTCCGTCTCAGGCGGATATACTGCACGATGCTGTAAAGAATCATGATACCGGTTCCGGCGATCCAGACATAAGGAACGATTGCCATAATATCCAATCCGGCATGCTCTGACTTCCCTGCCTGCGCAAGTTCCGGCCCTGACTGATTTTCAGCCGGAACGAAAGTGAAATCAGGATTCCGATTGGCTTCGGCAGGAAGAAAATAAACCACGCTGGCTGCGCCTGATGTCTCCCGAATTTCCGGTTCCAACGCATTCAGAACGGAAACGGGTGCTGTAAATGCCACCGGGCACAGAAGCCGGAACAAAACCACCAACCAGAGTGCATAAGAAAAAATCTTTGGAGATCGTTTCAGCATGAGTCTGGCCAGCATGACCAGCAGAATGACGATGCTGCCCGTCATACTCATATTCAGCACTTGAGAAAACAGATTACGCATGGGAATCCTCCCGCATGGAATCAATGACCTTTTGCAGTTCGTCGATTTCGCCGTCAGACAGCTTTTTGCGGCTGCCAAATGCGGCTAAGAACGCAGGCAAAGAACCGTGAAATGTCTCATCCACAAATATTTCACTCTGACGTGCATAGAATTCCTCCCGGCTGACCAGAGATGTTACCTTACCATCCTTATTCCGGAACAGCTCCCGATCACAAAGCCTTTTCAGAATCGTGTATGTCGTGGTTCGTTTCCAGTTCAGGCGTTCCTCCGCCAGTTCCGTCAAGCGGCGAGAAGTGACAGGCTCATTATCCCAGATAATATCCGCAAAAATGGTCTCGATCTCACCCAGCTTATATTCCGCCATATGAGTTGCCTCCTTTGCTCTACTGTCAGTAGACAATTACATTCTACTACCTGTAGACAGAAAAGTCAAGGATTTTTTGAAACGTTAATATAACCTTAAAGGAACGGCACAAGAAGGGCAGTTTGCAACTTCTACAAGCTTCCTGTCGTTTCTTCCCCCTGTAACCACATTAACGTATATCCCCCCAATACTGGGGGGACAGTATTGGGGGGAAACACATCAAACGGTGGGGGCTGTTTTGCGCCCTTTTGGGGGGCGCTTTCATAGCAAAAGAGAGGCATTCCGCAAAGAATGCCTCTCTTTTCATTTTCCAGCCCCGCCTTCGGCGTGCTTTTTTACGGCTGTGCCGTTACCGGCCGTATCCGAAAGCTGGCAGAACGGTTCGGCTGCGGCTGTTTGCCCTTGGTAAGCCATTTCTCACGGGAATGCCGGATCGTATTCCAAGGGGGATTTGGAAGGCAAACGCGCGCCTGCACGTTCTGACAGCTTTCGATAGGCCTTGGGGGGATTATCTGTCGGCTGCCTAATCGCGGTACAGTTTGAAGGATGTGTGTTTTGAAGGATGTGTGTGCAATACAGATTGAGGAAATCGGATTAGGAGGTATTTTTGCGATTTGGCATCCGTTTGTACAGTGAGGGAAGCTCTGATTAAATCGACGAGAACTGGCAGCGAGAGATTTTGTCTCCAGACAAGGTATGGAAAATGCGGGAATACTGTATGTATTTCCCATTTTTCGTACCGAAGGCTGGGGGCAAAAGATCCGCTGTCCAGCCGAAGACGATTTATTCAGAGGTTCCTGAGGTTATATCAGGCCAGCGCTTCGCCCAGACTGCGGCAGGCACTCAGCGCTTCGTCATCGGGGGTCTCCTGACAGATTACGCTGTCGCAGACCAGATTTGCGCCCTTGTCCCGGCAGTTCTCTTCCCACGTGCGCATCCACTCGCCGTCGCCCCAGCCGTAGGAGCCGAACAGGGCGATCTTCTTGCCGGAGAGCTTACTCTCGCAGGTCTCGAACATGGGGGCGAATTCGCCGTCCTCCAGCTCCTCCGCGCCCATGGCGGGGCAGCCGAAAGCGACCGCATCAAATTCGTCCATCTTTGCGCCGCCAAACTCGGCGGCAGTGAACAGCTCCGCTTCCGCGCCGCCATGCTTTGCGCCTTCCACAACGGCCTGCGCCATGGCTTCGGTATTTCCGGTGCTGCTCCAATAAACAACTGCAATTTTCATTTTCAAAAATCCTTTCTTAAATCCTATTTCATCCGGCTACTGTGAGCCGTTCGATGTCGATCCCGCTGGCAAGCTGGCGGCAGTAGACCCTCGTGCAGGCTTTGTACTTGGCAAAGGTCTTCCGGGCTGCTTCCTCGTTTTCATAAACCTTCCAGCAGCCCACGCATTTGCAGGGTCTGTGTTCTAAAAAGCCCTTCACGTCCTCCGGCGGATAGCTCAGAAACAAGCCGATCTCGTGGGGGAAATCCTCCTGCTGCTTTAATCTCCGGGCAAGCCTTGTCAGGCATCGGCTGCCGCCCCGGCAGTTGTAGCCGAACTCGCTGAGAAGCGCTTCGCAGGATGCGCAGGAGAGGTCTTTTTCCAGCCTTGCCGGCCGGTAGAGGTAGATCAGCGCCCTGTCCTGACGGATACGCAGGGGGACTGCCCGGACACCTTTCTTCCCAAGCCGCCGGTTCAGGCTCCGCAGAAAATCCAGCAGGTCCTCCCGGTTTTCGTAGGGGCAGGCGAACAGGTTTCCGGTTTTCAGCCCCGCCAAGGTGGGGGCGCAGTTGCGAACCACCTGTTCCTCAGACATGGCCGTCCTCCTTGCCCCGGGCGATTCGGCGCAGGCTTTTCCGGATGGAAATGACGCCCACGGACGTTATGGTGACAGCCGCAACGGCACCGGCGCCGGACAAAATCGTGGCAATTTCCATAGCTCGAACCTCCCGTATTCATAATGATAAGATCATCTTTTTTGTTTGCTTTCGGTTAGCCTCTGCTAACTGGCTATATCATACACGATGTTGCTCCGTTTGTCAAGTCTTTTTCCTACTATTTTTATAGGCAGGTTTTGGGGGTGAAAAAAGCGCCCCGCCGGGGCGCTTTAGGCTGTTTTATTCCTGTGGCAGTGTGACAATTCGGGGTTCATGATGGACGGCAGGCAGAATTTTCTCCATCAGGTCAGCCGTCCGAAAGCGCAGACTGGAGGTGTTGATGCAGGGATGACAGCCGATGTACTCCCCTTTCAGCACGTCCTCGTCCATGAGAAGCTGCACATGGTTCTCCCGGTCGTTCATCAGCCCCAGAACGCTGACGGAGCCGGGGGTGATGTCCAGAAACTTCTCCATATACTCCGGCGCGGCAAAGCTCAGGCGGGAGGAACCGATCTCCTTTGAGAGGACGCTGGTTTTGAAATGCTTGTCCCCGGGCAGCATCAGCAGATAAAAGTCCGTACACTGCCGGTTGCACAGCAGCAGATTTTTGCAGATCACCGCGTCCAGCACCCGGTCGATCTCCTCGCAGGCTTCCATAGTCATGGCGGCCTTGTGGTCGATGCGCCGATAGTCGATTCCCAGACTGTCCAGCAGATCGTAGCAGCGGATTTCCTTCTCAAGTCGTCCGGCGCAGTCCGCGGGACGTCCGTTTACCAGTTCCATAGTCATTTTTCCTTTCTTCACGGAAACTCTAAACAAATCGTCTTCGGCTGAGCAGCGGATCTTTTCCCCCAGCTGTGCGGTTTCCAAAGCGGGAAATACATCAAGTATTTCTCCGCTTCTGAAACCTTCATCTGGTGAAAAATCTCTCGCTGTCAGCTCTCGCCGATTTATTCAGAGCTTCCTTAACTGCCAGAAGGCCACGGCGCTGGCAGCCGCTACGTTCAGAGAATCCACACCGTGGTACATGGGGATCTTTACGGTGTAGTCGCACCGGGCAATGGTCGTCTCCGTCAAGCCGTCGCCCTCGCTGCCCAGAATCACCGCCAGCTTTTCCTCCGCCATGAGACGGCGGTCGTCAATGGAGACGGAATCGTCGCTCAGCGCCATGGCTGCGGTTCGGAAGCCCAGACGGTTCAGCTGCTCTATTCCCTCCCCCGGCCAGTCTCCCGTAAACGTCCATGGAATCTGAAACACCGTTCCCATGCTGACCCGCGCGCTGCGGCGGTACAGCGGGTCACTGCATCCGGGGGTCAGCAGCACGGCGTCCATGCCCAGCGCGGCGGCGGAACGGAAGATCGCGCCCACGTTGGTGGGGTTCTGGACGTTTTCCAGAACCACGATCCGCGCCGCCCCGGCGCAGATATCCTCCAGGTTGGGAAGCCTCGGGCGGCGCATGGCGCACAGCACGCCCCGGGTCAGGTGGTAGCCGGTGAGATTGCACAGCAATTCTTCGTCCGCGGTGTACACGGGTATGCCGGGGCAGCGGGCGATGACCTCCCGCGCCGCGCCCGTAATGTCCTTGCGCTCCATGAGTAGCGACACCGGCTCGTATCCGCCGTCCAAAGCCCGGTGGATGACCTTGGGACTTTCCGCAATGAACATCCCCTTGGCCGGTTCAAACCGGTTGAGCAGCTGCGCCTCCGTCAGCCGGGCATACACGTCCAGCTCCGGCGCGGAGAAATCCGTTATTTCAATGACGTTGGCCATAGCGTTCCTTTCCTTATCCTCCACCCCATGACAATCTGCCAAAAAACGGGGCGCTTTTTTCCTTCCTATACTACCAAATTCCGTTCAAAATGTCAAAGATTTCTCCGTCGATTGACTTCCATTTTCCGCAATGGTAGAATACATTCATTGTAAAGAGAGGGGCGGATCGCCATGGCAGACAAACATCCGGGGTATATGACCACCTTCAAGGAGCGCTTGAGCTACTGGACATACTTCATCGGACAGAACATTTACTACAACATCACAGCGGCTTTTATTTCCACTTACCTTGCCATGCAGGGCGTGAACCTTGCCAAGGTCGCTATCGTGCTGCTGATCGTCAAAATCTGGGACGCGGTGAATGACCCCATTTTCGGCTTCATCTTCGACAAGGTGAAATTCAAAAACGGGCAGAAAAGTCTGCCCTGGCTGCGCATTTCCACCGCACTGATCCCCATTGTGACCATCATCCTGTTCTCCATTCCCTCGGCGCTGGGGGAGACTGGGAAACTTGTCTGGTTCGGCGTGGCCTACGTGCTGTGGGACACTGTGTACACTCTGACGGACATTCCCGCCTACGCCATGCTGAACACCATGACCGACAATCTGCCGGAGCGCAACACCCTGCTCTCCGTCAACCGGGTGTTCTCCGGGGCGGGCGTGCTGATCTACGGCGTTGTGCTGCCCATCCTCATCAGCGAAAATGTGGGCATGAGCGCCAGTCTGGCCATTGCGACGCTGTCCATTTTCAGCGCCCTGACCATGGTGCCCCTGTCCCTCAACTGCAAGGAGCGCAACTATAAGCCCGAAGAGGAAGACGAAAACTTCTCTCCCCGGCAGATGTTCTCCTATCTGGGGAAAAACAAGTACCTGCTGACCTACTATGGCGGCTACTGCGCCACCGACGCGCTGAAAACCTCCGCCGCCGTGACGCTGTTCGTCTCCTTCTACCTGTTCGGCAATTCCCTTTACTCCATCGTCCTGAATCTGCTGAACATGGTGCCGGGTGTTTTCGCCGCTATGCTCATGCCCACCATCCTGAAAAAGCTGGATAAATTCAAGACGCTTTTCTGGTGCAACATCGTCAACATCATCTTAGGTCTGGTGATTTTCTTCGTTGGCTACGAAAACCGGGCGCTGTTCCTGACGCTGACTTGCATCCGCACCGTTCCCATGAGCATCGTGGGCATTCTCGCCTTCATGTTCACCCCGGACTGCGCCGAGTACGGCCAGTATAAATCCGGCATTAGTGCCAAGGGCATCACCTTCGCCATCCAGACCTTCTCTGTGAAGATCACCGCTGCGGTCTCGTCCTCGCTGGCTTTGGCGCTGCTGGGCTGCTTCCACTGGATCTCCGTGGAGGCGGAGAGCTTCGAGACGCTGAAGGCGCTGAACATCCAGCAGAGCGCAGGGGCGCTGGAGGGACTGTGGATCGTGTACGCGCTGGTGCCTGTCATCGGCATGATTATTTCCACGTTCTTCTATCTGGGTTACAAGCTCAACGACAAGGACGTGCAGATCATGGCGCGGTGCAACGCCGGAGAGATCACCCGTGAGGAAGCCGAGGCTCTCCTGTCCCGGAAATATTGACCTAATGCTGCAAACAGAAACGGCGCCATCCGGCGCCGTTTCTGCATGTCATACGGGGTTCTTATCAGGGTCTGTCATTATTTCTCGATAGAATGGTTAACACCATTTTATACGAGTTTTTAATAAAACGCTTAAAAGCGTTTTATTAGGCCGCAGGATTGCGGCCAGCGGCCACTGCCGCTAAAAAACGAAGTCAATACATTTCTTACCGCCGCCCAGGCGGTCTGCCGTGTAACGGCAGAATAAAATGATGAAATCATTTTATTAAGAAATAGTATTATCCCGCGAATCCTTCGCAGGCCGTCCGCAGAGGCGTGCGGGCAGCAGACGGCAATCCAAAAATGGCCTCCCGCCGTAAAGCGGGAGGCCATAAGATGATATATTACTGTGCCAGAGTGCTGGTCTTGTACTTTGCGCTCTTCTTCAGGAACAGCGCCAGGAAGCCGACCGCGGCGATAACACCGGCGACAACGGCGATGGGATAGTACACGCTCTCGGCAATTCCCATAGGCTTCCACAGCAGGCCGAGGCACTCGCCGGCCGCGAAGAAGTAGGTGATGGAAACGCCGGTCATGAAGGTGGCAGGAACCGCGCAGATCCAGTAGTTGCGCTTGTTCTGCGCCAGATACATGGCAGCCGCCCACAGAGCGATCATGGCCAGAGTCTGGTTGGACCAGGAGAAGTAACGCCATACCACGGAGTAGTCGATCTGGCAGATGATGGCACCGACGCCCAGCAGGGGGACGGTCAGAAGCAGACGCTTCTTCCAATCCTTCTGGTCGATCTTGAACCAGTCGGCCAGTGTCAGACGGGCGCTGCGGTAAGCGGTATCACCGGAGGTGATGGGGCAGGCGATAACGCCCAGCATAGCCAGGACGCCGCCGATCTTGCCCATGGTGGTGGTGCAGATCTCGTAAACAACAGCGTTCACACCGGCACCGGCTTCCAGCAGAGCCTGGGTGTTCTCGTAGAAGGAAACACCGGCAGCCGCCCAGACCATGGCGATGATGCCCTCGGCGACCATTGCGCCGTAGAACACCTTGTGACCCTGCTTCTCAGAGGTGCAGCAGCGGGCCATCATGGGAGACTGCGTGGCATGGAAGCCGGAGATGGCGCCGCAGGCCACGGTGACGAACATGAACGGCCAGATGTGGATGTTCTGAGGATGCTGGTTATAGAAGTTGTTCCACAGCTCGGGCATCTGATACTCATGGGCGAACAGCAGAACACCCGCAACACCGACGGCCATGATGATCAGGCAGATACCGAAGATGGGGTAGATCTTGCCGATGACCTTGTCGATGGGAACGAAGGTAGCGATGAAGTAGTAGATGATGATGACCCACAGCCAGAAGGTAGCGTCCAGCTTCTCGGGGGTCAGCAGAGCCAGCAGACCGGCGGGACCCTTGGAGAACACGACGCCGACCATGACCAGCAGGATGACGGAGAACACGCGCATGACCTGCAGCATGACCTTGCCCAGATAAGTACCGGTAATCTCGGAAATGCTGGCGCCCTTGTGCCGCATGGACAGCATACCGCACATATAGTCGTGGACGCCGCCGGCGAAGATGGTACCGAAGACGATCCACAGATAGACGACAGGTCCAAACAGAGCACCGTTCAGAGCGCCGAAGATGGGGCCGAGACCAGCGATGTTCAGCAGCTGAACCAGGAAGATCTTCCAACCCTTCATCGGGACGAAGTCAACGCCGTCGTTGAGCGCGATGGCAGGCGTCTCCCGGTCGTCAGAGCCAAAGATCTTGTCTACGCGCTTGCCGTAGAAGATGTAGCCGACGACCAGAGCTGCAATGCAGAGAATGAAAGTAAGCATAGGTTTCCTCCTTAGTTAAGTTACCCTGCGGTGGTGTATCACCGCCTAGCGAGTATCATTATATGTCTAAACCGTGAACAAATCAACCCTTAGTATAGCGAAAAAAGATTTTCGTAGCATTAACCAAATTTATGGCGGTTTTTTCCTTCCGAGGAGTGGCGTGACCCTGATTTTTTCGTCAGATTGCATAAAACAGCACGCAGAAGAACTGGAGCAGTGCCCCCAGAACGACGAAAATGTGAAATACGGAGTGCATCCACTTCCTGCGCTTGCCCAATCCGTACAGAATGGAGCCGACCGTGTAGGCAATGCCGCCCAGCAGCAGAAGCAGAAAGCCCGGGAAGGTCAGCGCCTGCATCGCCTGCTTCGCAAAGAAAATGATTGCCCAGCCCATGCCGATATAGCAGATCATGGAAAAGACCCGGTATTTCTTCAGGTCAATGGCCGTCAGGGTCGTGGCCAGCGCTACCATGCCCCACTCAAAGCCGAACAGCACCCAGGCAAGGGCGGGATTCTCCGGACGGATGGCGGACAGCAGAATCACGGTGTAGGTTCCCGCAATGAGGAAATAAATGGTGCAGTGGTCAAGTACCTGCATCACCTTTTTGCCCAGGGTGGGCTTCAGACCGTGGTAGACGCTGGAAATGGTGAACATGGTAACCATGGCGCTGCCGTAAATGGCGGAGGTGACGACGCCCCAGGGATTGGCGTGGAGGGCAGCGAAAATGACGCACAACGTCAGCGCCACGACGCCTACAGCGCCGCCGACGATGTGGGTGACCATGTTCATGATCTCTTCGCCCCGGCTGTAATCCGGGAGCTGGCGGTCGGACAATTTCGTTCGTTTCATTTTGGTTTCCTTCCTTTGTGAAGATGGAGGGAGTATAGCACATTTTTCACAAAAAAGAAACCGCCATTTTGTCGAGTTCTCTCCCCGGCGGAGAAATTCGGTTTCTACCGGGGTGAGAAGTGGATACGGGGTTGACAAATGTCCTTCCATACAATACAATTCTCCTAGTCACGGCGTAAAGTACGCCGTTTTTTGCATAGAATAGAGAGGGTTCGAGCTATGAAAAAGATACCTTTTTTGACTCTGGAAAAAGCGAAGGAAATCCGCGAGCAGATCCCCACCCCCTTTTACGTTTACGATGAGGCCGGCATCCGCGCCAACGCCCGGGCGCTGAAGGCGGCGTTTTCCTGGAATCCCGGATTCCGGGAGTATTTTGCCGTCAAGGCCACCCCCAACCCCTTCCTGCTGAAAATCCTCCATGAGGAGGGCTGCGGCTGCGACTGCGCCACCTATACCGAGCTGCTGCTGTCCGAGGCCGTGGGCATCACGGGACATGACGTGATCTTTTCCTCCAACGTCACCCCGGAACTGGATATGCGCAAGGCGCGGGAGATGGGCGTATACATCAATCTGGACGACGCCACCTATGTGGATTTTCTGGCATCCATGGGGCCGGTCCCCGAGACGGTGTGTCTGCGGTATAACCCGGGCGGTTCCTTCTCTCTTGGCAACACCATCATGGACATGCCCCGGGACGCCAAATACGGCATGACCGAAGACCAGATGGCAGGGGCCATCACCCGGCTGATGAAGCTGGGCACGAAGCACTTCGGCGTTCACGCCTTCCTTGCCTCCAACACAACCACCAATGAATACTACCCCGCTCTGGCCGGGCAGCTGTTCCGTCTGGCGGTGCGGCTGCGCAACGCCACCGGCGCGCATATTTCCTTCATCGACCTGTCCGGCGGCATCGGCGTGGACTACCGCCCCGAGCAGCCCAGATGCGACATCGGCGTCATCGGCGAGGGCGTGCGGGTGAAATATGAGGAGATCCTGACCCCCAACGACATGGGTGACGTCGCCATTTTCACCGAGCTTGGCCGGTTCATGCTGGCGCCCTACGGCCACCTGATCTCCACCGTCATTCATGAAAAGCACATCTACCGGGAATACGTGGGTCTGGACGCCTGCGCCGCCAACCTGATGCGCCCGGCCATGTACGGCGCTTACCACCACATCACCGTGCTGGGCAAGGAGGACGCCATTCTCGATCACGTCTATGACGTCACCGGCGGTCTGTGCGAAAACAACGACAAATTCGCCATCGAGCGGAGTCTGCCGGAAATCCAGATCGGCGACATTGTAGCCATTCACGACACCGGTGCTCACGGCTTCTCCATGGGCTACAATTATAACGGCAAGCTCCGTTCCGCGGAGGTTTTGCTGAAAGAGGATGGCAGCTTCCAGCTCATCCGCCGCGCCGAGACGCCGGAGGACTATTTCGCGACCTTCGATTTTTCTGATTTTCACTTTGGAAAATAGAACCGTCATTCCGCACAAAAACAATCGTGATTTTTTGGATGGCTGATTGCAAATTAACAAGAAAATTTCATACTTTTCCGTTTCGTTTATGCTATAATGTATAAGGCGGCAGTAAGGCATCCTCCCAATCAGCCGCGCCGAAAAGGAGAACCCCATGAATAATATTCTGTTTTTTCTGACACCAAAGGCGATGTGTGCATATTTGTACGATGATTATACCATCCGGCAGGCACTGGAAAAGATGGAATCCGCAGGCTACGCCGCGATTCCCATTCTCAACCACCGTGGCGAATACCGGGGAACATTGACAGAGGGCGACCTTCTGTGGGCCATGAAGAACATGTGCTACATGGATATGCGTCAGGCCGAAGCCCGCCGGGTCATGGAGATCGCCCGCCGGAAGGATAACGTCCCCGTCCGGGTCACCACCTCCATGCACGAGCTGGTGGAACGGGCATCCAATCAGAATTTCGTTCCCGTGGTGGACGACAAGGACGCGTTCATCGGCCTCATCACCCGAAAGGCCATCATCCGCTACTGCCGGGAAAAGCTGTTCCCCGAAGATTGATCGAATCCACTACATAGCGACAAATCCATAACGAAAGAGCGCTGTCACCTGGAACTCAATGGTTCTAAGTGATAGCGCTTTTGTTATTTTCCCGTATACGCCATAGGTTGGTTCAGATACTGCTCCCATGGAAAGTTTTCCGGGGATTTTTTCAGGCCGAAAGCCTCCCGTATCCCCTGACACAGCATTTTCAGCTTGTATTGCAGGGGCGAGGCCGCAAATAGCGGCTCGTTTCCCGCCGTCATGGCATACTCAAAGATCCGCGCCCGGTCTTCCTTGGGATAGCTCATGGAGTAGGTGTCCACAAAGCTGCGGGTGTCCGGCTGCAAAAATTCACTGCCGTCCCGCTGAGCGTTGGCAAGGTAATCGTAGTCGTACTCAAATCCTACGGGATTCAGCTTTGCCCACTGGTCGAGGGCGATGCTGTTGCCTAAGATGTGGGTCTCCATCACATGGTAAAGCTCGTGGTACAGCGCTTTTTCCGAGGTATCCCCCGCCGCCAGCACGATGTAGGCGTCCGTCCCGTTCATAAACTGGATGCCGTTCGCCCTGCTCACACTGCCGGATTCGGCGCTGCCGATGATCTCCCGCACCAGACAGATCTTCAGAGAGGAAAAATGGGAAATTGCAGCTTCCAGCATCCCCTCCGGGAAATTGGCAAGGCGCTCGTTCAGCCAGTCCAGCTCCCGTTTGAAAACCGGCACCAGATATTCCGTTTCAAAATTGTAGTCCCATGGCTGCACCAGATTGGCGTCCTCCCACAATAGCACCTCAACGCCGTAGGTATCGCCGATGGTTCTCGCGTAATACTCGCACCACACCAGCCCGTGATAGTCCGGCTCCTGGTTGGAATAATAGGGGCCGGTGTAGACCTCCGTGTCGGAAACGGCGAATTCCAGCGCGGCTGTGTCCCAGCGGTAAATGACCGGCCGACCGTCGTTGTTGTAAAGCAGGAAATAGACCCAGCCGTCGGCGGACTCCTCCACCGTCAGGGGCAGGCCGAAGAACGGAAGGGTCACGGAACTGCGGCGGCGTCCGGTTTCCAGATCGTAATAGTCCAGCTTGATCTCCGTATCCGACGCAACGCTGGCCGTCACCGCGTCGGCGAAGGTCTCCAGAAGAAAGTCCTCCCAGCTCAGCTCCGCCGGGGTCAGCGCCAGAGGGGCTTCCTCCCCCGCCTGCCCGAACAGCAGCGCCCGGGTGCAGCCTGTGGGGAAGGAGATAAAATAGCTGTCGCCCCGGGAGCGCATCGTCAGCTCCTGCGCCCCTTCATATAATATCCGCCCGCTTTCCGTGGAAAGCAGCAGCGTGCTGGCATTGCCCTCGTTATCCGACACGCGGCATTGCAGGACGGTGTCGTTCAGGTGCAGCCCCGTCACGCTCTGTTGGGCGAACCCGGCTTCCTTGATGACCCGGCGGATGCCCGTTTCCAGATTCCATGCGCGGACGCCCGCTTTTGTGCAGTAGTACAAGGTCTCCCGGTCGCGGGACAGCAGGGGCGTTCCCTCCAAGTCCTCCGGCACGGGAATGTGGGTGATCTCCCGCAGAGAAGCATCCAGCACCACCGTCTGCCGATTCACCGGGTCAAAATAGCTCAGGCCGCTTTCCGTGACCTGTAGGGACGGGTTATCCGGAGTAAGGCCAAAATCCAGCCGGGCGGTGGCCGCTATGTACAGTTCCTCCCCGGAAAGCCGGGTGATGCAGGTGCTGACCTCGGTGTCGGAGAACACCAGCAGGTCACTGCCCATGGCCTTCATTCCGGCCACATTGGGGGCGCTCAGGGGATACGCCCGCAGGGCGTCGCCGTAACGCACTTCCACCGGGTCATCCGGGTCATGCAGCCCGGCAGGCGGCGCTGCTTCCACGGGAACGGCCTCCGTCTGAGTGGGGAACGTCGTTTCCTCCCCCTTCCCGGAACAGCCCGCCAGCAGCAGGCACAGCAGGATCAGCGCGGGATACCATCGTTTCATCTATTGTCTCCTTGCAAGGGTGTAATCGTCGCCCTGCCGGTAAAAGGGGCAGTGCCGGGAGGGGGAATTGGCGATGCGGTAAACCTCGTCCTCGTCCAAATCCATCATGCAGTAGTATTCGTCGTACTCCTCATCATAATCATAATACCAGCAGGTCTCGCATTCTGTCGAATCCACGGTCATTCCTCCAAAATCCGAAAAGAAAATTCTCCGTTTTCATAAATCAGACAGCTGTGGCTCCCGTCCTTGGGGATGGAGACACTGCCGGGGTTCAGGCAGCGGATGCCACCGCGCACTTCGTCCATCTTCACATGGGTGTGCCCAAACAGGAACACGCTGCCCTCCGGCAGGGGCGGAAGATTATCCGGGTTGTGGTGATGTCCATGGGTCAGATAGAAGGTTTTCCCGTCCAGAAGCAGCTGGGAAAACTCCGCCATGCAGGGAAAAGGCAGAACCATCTGGTCAACCTCCGCCTCACAGTTGCCCCGAACCGCGATGATAATATCCCGGTACTGGCTCAGCATGGGGATCACCTGCTTCGGCGCGTAGTCCCGGGGCAGGTCGTTCCGGGGGCCGTGGTACAGCAAGTCTCCCAGCAGGATCAGCCTGTCCGGACGTTCCGTCTCTATCAGGTCGCAAAGGCGGCGGCACCAGAAGGCGCTGCCGTGAATATCGGACGCAATCAGCAATTTCATAAAAAATCCTCCGTATTCCAAACACTGCAAGGGTCGGTGAAGCCACCGACCCTTAATTTTTCTATAGCTGTTCCAGATACGCTTTCACGTCGAAAGGCCGGAGCTTCTCATCCTTCCGCAGATACAGCGGGTGATGGGGGTGTCCCTTCCGGGAAATGGCCCCGGCGCAGCACCACTCGGCCCCGTACTCCTCCCCCGCCAGCAGCATATCCCGCAGACAGTCGGGCAGGTACTTCCGCTTTTCAATAATCGCGCCCCATGCCGCCCACACCACCGGATGCTCTGAAAGAGACAGCACATACCGGAACGCTTTCAGGTTTTCCGCGTGGAGCAGCGGGTTGCAGACCTTTTCCATATCGTCGGGAGAGGTCGCCCGCTGGGCGTAGACGTTGAACATGATGAAGCTGTCAAACCCGTTCCCCAGGGCAATGCGCTCCACGGATTTGAGGGTATTGTCCAGCGCGTCGGGTCTGGCCGTGGAGGGGTTGATGCCAATGCAGATCAGCGGCTTTTTCCCCCGCGTCCCCAATATGTAACGGTATTCCGAGTAAAAATTGGGAGCGTATATCCACTTTTTGATATCGTATTTGTCGCTGGGGGTGTCGGCGGCTTCCAGCGCCTGCCGGAAGGTGACCAACTTCAGCTCCTGTGTCGTTCCGCTGGGAATGTGCGCCATCAGCTTTCCTCCACCGGCGGGAACCACAGGCTCTTGCTGGGGTCGTGGAAGTCGCAGCTCTCAGGGTCGCGCCCCGTCTGGAGGCACCAACCGGCGAAGGCGGTGTCCAGAAAGGGATACACGCCGTCCATGGTGGATTGCAGACTGACAGTGGAGCCGTCCTTCAGGTACAGCTCCGCCACGATGCTGCCGCCCTGCACCACGTACAGCTTCTGCCCTACGATCTCCTCATAGCGATGCACAGCGTCCTTCTTCCCGAACCGGGACATTAGGAAGCTTTCCCCGTCGTAAAAAATGCCGAAGCTCAGGTAGTACACCGCCAAAAAAATGCCCATAGCAAACACGATCAGGCCGCCCACGATCAGCACCGGCCCGTCGCCGATGCCAATGCAGAACGCCATGACGCCCAGCACCGTCAGCACCACGCCGAACACGCCGAAGCGCTTGTTCGCCCGGACGGCCATGCCGGAACGGTGCTGCGCCTTGCCCCGGAACGCCTTGGAAAAGCCCTTATCCACCAGATAACACACACCGAACACGGCGGCTGCGATCAGCAAAACAATGACAAACTGCATATCTTTCTCTCCTTGTATATATGCGCCTACGCCCAGAGCACCGTGTCCACGGGGATGTCATGTTCCTCGGTGTCCAGATGGGGCAGCATCTGAAAATCGTAGCACAGCGCCAGCGTGGGATGGTTCGGCTCCCGGGACAGGAACTTGTCGTAAAAACCGCCGCCGTAGCCGATGCGGTGCCCCTGGGGGTCAAAGGCAAGACCGGGCATCAGCACCAGCGCCGTCTCGTCATGGGCGACCGGCTCGTCCGCGATGGGTTCCGGAATCCCGGCGTAGCCCTTCGCCACTTTGGTCAGGTCGTCCAAGTAAATAAACTTCATTTCGTCGCCGTAACACTTGGGCACGGCCACTTTTTTTCCGTCCCGGAGCGCCTGCTCCAGCATGGGGACGGTGCGCACCTCCTGGTTGTAGGGCATGTAGCCGTAAATGGTTTTGGCCTTGCGGTAGGCTTCCGTCGCGGCGAACTGGCGGCCAAGCTCCCGGCTCCGCTCTTCAATTTCTTCCGGCGTCATCGCCCGTTTTTTCTCCCGAATCCGGCGGCGCAGTTCCGTCTTATCCATTGTCCGTACCCTCCGCTTTCTCGCTCACCGGGTGGAACATCCGGAACCACAGGAAAATGGCGATCTGCCCCGGAATGCCCAGAAGGTAAATTTTCCAGAAATTATACCGGAAGATCAGCAGTCCGGAAACATGAATGGCGATCAGGAATCCCCACACGATGGCGGAGATCAGCAGCCGGTTTTTCCGGAAATCGTGCCACGCCGACAGCAGGCTCAGCATCACGATGGCGTTGATGGGTACGGCGTAGAAAAAGGCAAGCCAGCTGTAGCGCTCCACGGCCCTGAACGAGGACATGATGACGAATATCAGCAGCGCAATGAACCACACCAGCGTGGACGACAGCGCTAATATCACATTCTTGTTGGCCCTGCGCTTGAGCGCCTTTTCGGACACCTGCGTCATGGCCCGCTCCAGCGTGCCGGGGTTTCCCGGCAGGGCGTTGGGGTCGGCCAGCAGTTCCCCCACCGGTATCTGGAACAGCTCTGCCAGCTGCACCAGCGTCATCACATCCGGCACGGATTCTCCCCGCTCCCATTTGGAGACGGCCTTGTCGGAATAATTCAGTTTTTCCGCCAGACCCGCCTGGGTCAGTCCCGCCTGCTTGCGGTACGCGGCAATATTGGAGCCGATCTGATTTCTCAAAGTCGCGTCGTCCATGGTTCCCCTCCAGCATATAGTTATAGCTATCTTATCACAAATGGGAACCCTTTGCAACAGGGAAACCGGCAGATGCTCCCGAAATAAATCCGTTAATCCTCTTGCATTTTCTTCCAATCCATGTTATGATTGGTTTGTACACCACGAAACCTTCCCGCTGTAAGGAGGCAACGCTATGAACATCCGAAAGCTTTTGACCCGGCTCGTCTCTCTGGCACTGATTGCGGTCTTTCTGCCCACCGTCGCGATGGCGGATACCTGGTACTTGGAGGACGGCAGCATCACCGTCTCCGCCACCGATAGCGGCCAGAACGTCAGTCAGGGCGGCGTGACCAAAGAGGATTCCGCCCCCGTCATCCGGAACCGGGATTCTTCCGCCTCCACCACCAACAATGTCACCATCAGGGCGGACACAGGGGCGACGGCCAACGTCACCCTTGAGGACACCAACATCGACACCACCGGCGGCGCAGGGCCGAATGGCGCAGGCGACGCGGCGGTGAGAACCGAGGGCGGCGGCAATGTCAACCTGAACGTTGAACTGGACAACACCCTGCAAAGCGGAAACACACGCGCCGGTGTGGAAAAGGGCAACGGCGGCAATCTGACCATCGGCTCCGAATCCGGCTCCGGCCAGCTGGTAGCCACCGGCGGCGACGGCGGCGCGGGTATCGGCGGCGGTGAAAACACAGGTGCCGAAAACATCACCATTACCGGCGGCGATATTTTTGCCATCGGAAACGGCGGCGGCGCAGGGATCGGTGGTGGCTGGGACTGCAGCGCCTCCGACATCACCATCACCGGCGGAAATGTCACAGCCGTAGGGAAACAAGACGATCCCGGCCGTATTGGCGGCGCAGGCATTGGCGGCGGCGGATCTCAGACTTCGAATGCCGGCAGCGGCACCAATATCAAAATCACCGGCGGACGTGTCACAGCAGTCGGCGGCAATTACTCTGCGGGTATCGGCGGAGGCTATGGCTCCAATGGTGAAAACATCACCATTTCCGATGCCGAAGTAATCGCCATAGGCGGCACATGCAGCGCCGGAATCGGCGGCGGCTGCCGTAACCTCGACTCCACTGCCGCCGGAGAAGGAAAGAATATCTCCATTTCCGGCAGTGCAAATGTAAAGGCCGCCGGCGGCGTGGGCGACAGCATGGACGGCGCAGGCGCGGCCATTGGCGCGGGCGGATCGCATCAGGGGACAACCCTCGTCGATGCTCAGGAGGGGGATGTGGGTACCTCCGGCCTGTCCCCCGACGGCAGCGTCGAGCGCTTAGACCCCGGAACGACCTTTGACATCCCCCAGCCCAAGCCCCGCAGCAGCTTCCTGAGTGCCTCCGCTGAACCCCAGCCGGTCAAAGCGGCGCTCTATCGCGTCATCGACGAAACTGGCAAGGCGCTCCCCGTGGAGACGAAGCAGGAGGACGGCGTTCTGCTGCTCACCGCCCAGGCCGACATCGCCATTCTGGAAGGTGCCATTTCCGGGCTGCAAACCCTGCAAAGCCGGGGCATCGAGACCATCACCTTTACCAACGGCACCATCTCCGTCAGCTTCTCCCTGGCCGAGGTCATCGCCAAGGGCGCGTCTTCGGACGTCTACCGCCTGACCCTCTCCGGCGGCGAAGCCAATTTCACGCTGGCCGACGCGGACATCACCGCGCTGCTGGGCAAGTAATCCCATAAAAGCAGCACGCCCCGGACATCCAAGGATGTCCGGGGCAATTGCTGCTCAGCTCAATTATCAGCCGCCGAAGAAACGGCGGAAGTATTCGTACCAGTCGCCATAGTCTCCTTCACTGGGCATGGAGGAATCCTCCTGGGGAGTGGTTTCCACGGTGGTGTCGTGGGGCTTTTCATCGAAGGTGATGGTCAGCGTCAGCTCCCGGCCGCTGCGGACGACGGTGATTTCGGCGGTGTCCCCTGCCTTGTAGTTCCGCAGGGTGCGGGTCAGGTCGGTTCTGGTGGTGATCTTATGATCGTCCACCGCGGTGATCAAGTCCTTGGACTGGATACCGGCCTTGTCCGCGCTGCTGCCCGGCGTCACGTCCACGACGTATGCGCCGTCCGTGGGCAGGCCGAACTGGGCGGCGGCTTCCTTGTCGTTGTCCTTCACGGTGATACCCATGTAAGCGCCGGTGACGTAGCCGTAGTCAATGAGATCGGAAATAATGCCCATCACATCGTCAATGGGGATGGCGAAACCGATGCCCTCGATGGACGCGCCGGAGTTGGTGGTGCCGGAATATTTGGCCGTGGTAATGCCGATGACCTCGCCGTACATATTGAACAGCGGGCCGCCGGAGTTGCCCGGGTTGATGGCCGCATCGGTTTGCAGCATACTGATAACGGTGTTGTCGGTGGTGACCTCCCGGTTGATGCCGCTGACGTAGCCGACGGTCTCCGTTGCCGCCAGACGGCCAAGGGGATTGCCGATGGCGACCACCATGTCGCCGATGGAAAGATTGCCGCTGCTGCCGATGGTCGCGGCGGACAGCCCCTCGGCTTCCACCTTCAGAACGGCCACGTCATTGGTGGCGTCGTAGCCCTTCACCGTAGCGTCGTACTCGTCGCCGCTGTGGGTGGTGACGGTGATATTGCTTGCATTCTGCACAACGTGGTAGTTGGTCACCACGTAGCCATCCGCCGACAGGATAAAGCCGGAGCCGGAGGACGTTCCCTGAACGGTCTGGCCGTAGGCGGTGGTCTGCATGGTGCAGGAAATGGCGACCACGCTGTCAACATTGCTCTGATACAGCTGCGCCGGAGTCATGGCCGAACCGTCCGCTGCCGGGAGCGCGCCGGATGTACCGCCAGCGGCAGGAACGCTGTCGATCTGCTTTTGCAGGTCGTCGATCTGCCTGCCCAGCTGCTGGGTGATCTGGCTGGTTTTCTGCTCCCACTTCCGGTTGACGCCGGAAGCCGTGATCAGGCAGCCGGAAGCCACCAGCGCCACAACGAGAACGGCGGCGATAACGGTCTTCCAAGGCGACTTGCCGGATCTACGGGGTTTTTTCTCCCGCTTCTCGGGCGGCTGCGTCTGGGGCTGGTACTGATACTGATACGGCCGGGGCTGGCCGGTCATATAGGGGGAATTGGCGTAGGGAGACTCCCTGCGGCCCGTACCGGCGGCGTGATAGGTGCCGGACTGGGGTTCGCTCTGGCGCTCCTGAGGAACTTCATTCCGTGGTTCCTGAGGAGCTTCGTTCTGCGGCTCCTGCGGGGCGTCGAAACTCGCTTCGGGAGCCGGGTTATTTTCTTCCGGATATTCGCTATTTGCAAAGGTGTCCATGGTGGTTACCTCCTTCTCTTTTCTTATCCTACTCTATCCGTCACATATGAAGAAATATGTATCGACATGTGAAGGATATTTGAATTTTACAATTTTTCCGGCTTTTCGTCAAGGGAAACACATAAGAAAAAATCGCGGCAGCTTTCACTGCCGCGAAACAAGTTACTTCTTGCGGAAGGACATGCAGTCGGTACACTGATCCACGGTGGGGCAAGCCTCGTGAGTACCCACCAGAATGCGATCCAGAGAGCAGTAGTTCTCGCCCTCGCAGTGGTTGGCGCACTGCTGGACAGTACACTCGATGCTCTTGTTGGCATGACAGTTCATAGTAGCAGCCTCCTTTTCTTTGGATTCGGGAATAGTATGCGCCGCCGTCGGCAAAGCATACAGGAACTTTTTTCCAATGTTGCTTTCCCGTGGCTTTTGTGGTATCTTAAAGGAAAAGGATTTTTGCTGGAGGTCTTTCTATGCCTGTCATTGCTCCGTCTATTTTATCCGCCGATTTTGCCAATCTGGAACGGGATATTCACGACATCGAGCGCAGCGGCGCCGACTGGGTGCATGTAGATGTGATGGACGGAATTTTCGTCCCCAACATCTCCATCGGCATTCCGGTGGTGAAAGCGCTGCGGCCTGTCACTTCCCTGCCGTTGGACGTACATCTGATGATCGACCGTCCCATCCGCTACGCCGAGGAATTCATCAAAGCCGGTGCGGACTGGCTGACCATTCATTTGGAATCCGACCAGCCCCAGAACACACTGGCCTGTCTCGACAAGATCCGGGCGCTGGGCTGTAAAGCCGCCATTTCCCTGAAGCCGAAAACCCCGGCGGAAGCTGCCATTCCCTACCTTGCCAAGTGCGACATGGTTCTCGTAATGACCGTGGAGCCGGGCTTCGGGGCGCAGAAATTCATGGCCGACATGATGCCCAAGGTGAAAAAAATCCGCCAGATGCTGGACGAGGTAAACCCCGCCTGCATCATCGAGGTGGACGGCGGCGTAGACGCTGTGACGTACAGAACCTGCCGGGAAAACGGTGCGGAAGCGCTGGTCACCGGCTCGGCCTATTTCAAGGCCGCCGACCGGGCGGCGTTCGTCAAGACCCTTCGCGCGTGACCATTTTCCCGTAAGAAACGAACCCGGCTCCCATCTGGGAACCGGGTTCGGATTGTGTGTGCTCAGCAGTAGAAGTCCCGAATCTTCTTGGCGCGGCTGGGATGGCGCAGCTTGCGGATGGCCTTGTTCTCGATCTGGCGGATACGCTCCCGGGTGACGCCGAAAATCTGTCCGACCTCTTCCAGCGTGTGGGTGCGTCCGTCGTACATGCCGAAGCGCATCCGCAGAACGTCCGCTTCCCGCTCCGTCAGGGTGTCCAGAATCTCCTTCAGCGCCTCGGCAAGCAGGGCGTTGGAGGTGGCGTCGGCGGGGCCGGGGGTGCGCTCGTCCTCCACGAAGGAGCCGATGGAGGTATCTTCCTCGTCACCCACAGGGGTGTCCAGAGACAGCGTGTCGGCGGCGGTACGGTTGGCCTCGATGATCTTCTCAACAGGCAGGTTCAGCTCCGCGGCGATCTCCTCCACGGTAGGCTCGCGGCCAAGCTCCTGCACCAGCTTCCGATTGCAGCGGGTTGCCTTGTTGATGACCTCCACCATATGCACCGGGACACGGATCGTCCGGGCCTGATCCGCGATGGCGCGGGTGATGGCCTGCCGGATCCACCAGGTGGCATATGTAGAGAATTTGTTTCCCTTTGTCCAGTCGAATTTATCGACCGCGCGGATAAGGCCGGTGTTGCCTTCCTGAATCAGGTCCAGAATGTGCAGGCCGCGGCCGGAATATTTCTTTGCGATGGAGACCACCAGACGCAGGTTCGCCTCGGTGAGCTTGTTCTTCGCTTCCTGATCCCCCTCGGAGACGCGCTTGGCCAGCTCCACCTCTTCCTCGGCGGAAAGGAGCTTGATCTGGCCGATCTCCTTGAGGTACATCCGCACCGGGTCGTCCAGGCTGTACTCGGCAGCCAGGTCAACGGGGTCGACCAGCTCCTCCTCGTCAAGGCCCGCCAGATTGATATCGTCGTCCGGCCCCAGGTCGAGATCGTCGTCCCCCAGATCCAGTTCCAGATCGGCGGTGACCACCTGAATATTCATGGCGTCCAGACGGTCGTAAATGTCCTCGATCTTTTCCGGCGTCAGCTGCATCTTCTCCAGCTGGGCGTTCAGGTCGGAGGCACGGATCATGCCGTCCTTCTTCGCCTGCGTGATGAGCGCCTGCAATGCGGCATGAACATCGTCCATATTGGCTTTTGGAGCCTTCTTCGGCGTACTACTACTCATAGAGAATCTCCTTTTTTCTATGTAAAAATCCATAAAACTCTTGTGCCGTTAAACTATACCCCGTTTTTTTCGGTATGACAAGGGCATTTCCCAAAAATTTTTCTTTCATCGGGGACAGTTTTCCCCTGATTTCGGGAAAACATACGGTTTACTTTTTGGGAAAAATTCGTTATAATTGTGAGAATAAGGCAGTATGCCCATTTGGGGGCGCGCAAGCTCCTTCGATCCCACATTCATGAGGTAATCCATATGACCGAATTATCCAACATCCGCAACTTTTCCATCATCGCCCATATCGATCACGGCAAGTCCACCCTCGCCGACCGGCTGCTGGAGCAGTGCCACGCCATCGACCAGCGCATCCGCGCCGAGCAGATGCTGGACTCCATGGACTTGGAGCGGGAGCGGGGCATCACCATCAAATCCAGCGCCGTCACCCTGCACTATACCGCCGCCGACGGCGAAAAATACGTCCTGAACCTGATCGACACCCCGGGTCACGTGGACTTCAACTACGAGGTCTCCCGGAGCCTTGCCGCCTGCGAGGGTGCGATTCTGGTGGTGGACGCCTCTCAGGGCGTGGAAGCCCAGACTCTCGCCAACACCTATCTCGCCATCGACGCCGGGCTGGAAGTCCTGCCCGTCATCAATAAGATCGACCTGCCCTCCGCCCGTCCGGCTGAGGTGAAGTCGGAGATTGAGGACATCATCGGCATTCCCGCCGAAGACGCCCCCGAAATTTCCGCCAAAAACGGCATCAACATCCCCGCCGTTCTGGAGATGATCGTCCAGGACGTCCCTGCTCCCACCGGGGAGCGGGACGCGCCATTGCAGGCGCTGATCTTCGACAGCCAGTACGATTCCTACCGGGGCGTCATCGTCTACACCCGCATCAAGCAGGGAACGGTGAAGCCCGGCATGGACATCAAAATGATGGCCACCGGCGCGGTCTACAAGGTGGTGGAAGTGGGCACCATGATCCCCGGCGGGCTGAACCCCTCGGACGCGCTGGGTGCCGGGGAAGTGGGCTACATCACCGCTTCCATCAAAACCGTGGCGGACACCCGGGTCGGCGACACCGTCACCGGCGTGGAGAATCCCGCCGCCCAGCCCCTGCCCGGCTACCGCCCAGCCCAGCCCATGGTGTTCTCCGGCATCTATCCCGCCGACGGCGCCAAATATCAGGATTTACGGGACGCGCTGGAAAAACTGAAGCTCAACGACGCCTCCATGAGCTACGAGCCGGAAAGCTCCATCGCCCTTGGCTTCGGCTTCCGCTGCGGCTTCCTTGGTCTGCTGCACATGGAGATCATTCAGGAGCGTCTGGAACGGGAATACAATCTCGACCTCATCACCACCGCTCCCAACGTCGTCTACCGGATAACGAAGACCAACGGCGAATCCATGTATGTCTACACGCCTCTGGACTACCCCGACCCGGCGGACATCCAACTGGCCGAGGAGCCTTACGCCAAGGTCAGCCTGATCTCCCCACAGGAATACGTGGGCAACATCATGGAGCTGTGTCAGAATCGCCGGGGCGAATTCAAGGACATGGTGTATCTGGACGCCAGCCGCGTGGAGCTGCACTACGAAATGCCCCTGAACGAGATCATCTACGACTTCTTCGACGCCCTGAAGTCCCGCACCCGGGGCTACGGCAGTCTGGACTACGAGCTGATCGGCTACCGCCCCAGCCGTCTGGTGAAGCTGGACATCCTGCTCAACGGCGACGTTGTGGACGCGCTGAGCTTCATCCTCTTTGCGGACAACGCCTATCCCCGCGCCCGGAAGATCTGCGAAAAGCTGAAGGAGAACATCCCCCGCGCCCAGTTTGAAATCCCCGTTCAGGCCGCCATCGGCGGCAAGGTCATCGCCCGGGAGACCATCAAGGCGCTGCGCAAGGACGTTCTCGCCAAGTGCTACGGCGGCGACATCACCCGTAAGAAGAAGCTGCTGGAAAAGCAGAAGGAAGGCAAGAAGCGGATGCGTACCTTTGGCACCGTCGCGGTTCCTTCCGAAGCCTTCATGGCCGTCCTCAAGCTGGACGAAGATTGACAGTTTTCTCACATTCTCAACACCCGGAGGTATCCCCATGCCGATTCTCAATAAACGTGCGAACAAAACGCCCCTTGGACTTTACGTCCATGTCCCCTTCTGCCGCAGCAAGTGCCAGTACTGCGACTTCTACTCCATGGCCACCAAGGACGACAAGCTGATGGACGGCTATCTGGACGCGGTATGCGACCATATCAAGGAAGCCGGTGAGCTGGCGCCCGGCTACAAGGTGGACTCCGTCTACTTTGGCGGCGGCACCCCCTCCTTCTTCGGTGCCGACGGTCTGGCCGTGATCCTCACCACCATCCGCCGGAACTTCGACGTGGTGCCGGATGCCGAGATCTCCGTGGAGTGCAACCCGGATTCCGTTTCCGACCGGCTGCTCCACCGGCTTTACGCCGAGGGCTTCAACCGGGTCAGTCTGGGCGTTCAGTCCGACGACGATGAAATTCTGAAAAAACTCGGCCGTCCCCACACCTACGCACAGGCCGCCACCGCCTACCAGCGCATCCGCAAGGCGGGTTTTCGCAACGTGTCCATCGACCTGATGTACGGCCTGCCCGGGCAGGACCTGCAGGACTGGCAGGAAACGCTGGACAACGTCCTGCGCCTGAACCCGGAGCACGTCAGCTGCTACGCCCTGAAAATCGAGGAAGGCACCCCCTTCTATGACTACAAGGAAATGCTGAACCTCCCTGACGACGAGACGCAGGCGGACATGTACCTCGCCGCCGTGGAAGCCCTCCGCAGCCGCGGCTTCCGGCAGTACGAAATTTCCAATTTTGCCCGGAAGGGTCTGTACTCCCGGCACAATATGAAATACTGGACGGGCGGCGAATATCTGGGCTTCGGCCCCAGCGCCAGCTCGGACTTTGCCGGAAAGCGCTTCACCCTGAAACGGGATTTGCAGGAATACATCGCCGGTATCCGGGACGGCGGCGACATTATGGAGGATTTACAGGAGATCCCCATGCGGGAGCGGGCGGGCGAGTATCTGATGCTTCGTCTGCGCACCAGTCAGGGCATCAGCGCCGCGGAATACGAAAAGCTGTTCCTGCTGCCCTTCGCCCCGCTGGAAGATGTGCTGGAAAAGCGCCGCCGCTACTATCAGGCGACCCAGAACGACTCCGGCCGCTGGGTGCTGACCCCTCAGGGGTATCTGGTCAGCAACGACATCATCACGGACCTTTTGATCGCGCAGGACAGCTCCCACCCGCTCAAGCGGATATAACGTCATATCCGCCCGAAATTTACAACGATTTTGCCGCCGGGGAATTGACATTTTTCCCGGCGGCATGTATAATATATGCGCTAAGTTCCGGTTTTCCGGAAAAGTAAACCCAAAGACAGAAACGTCTTTTGAAAGAAAGGAAAATTGCCATGATTTACAGTGCAGAAGTACAGAATATGTGCTCCGTGGCTAAGGGTGCCTACCATGGCCCCGCTCCCATTCCCGAAGAGGGCAAGTGGGTTCAGGCCAAGGAGATCAAGGACATCAGCGGCTTTACCCATGGTATCGGCTGGTGTGCTCCGCAGCAGGGTGCCTGCAAGCTGACCCTGAACATCAAGGAGGGCGTCATTGAGGAAGCTCTGGTGGAGACCATCGGCTGCTCCGGCATGACCCATTCCGCCGCTATGGCCGCCGAAATTCTCATCGGCAAGACCATTCTCGAGGCTCTGAACACCGATCTGGTGTGCGACGCCATCAACACCGCCATGCGGGAGCTGTTCCTGCAGATCGTTTACGGCCGCAGCCAGTCTGCGTTCTCCGAGGGCGGTCTGGTCGTGGGCGCTTCTCTGGAAGACTTGGGCAAGGGTCTGCGCAGCCAGGTTGGCACCATGTTCGCCACCAAGTCCAAGGGTCCCCGTTATCTGGAAATGGCCGAGGGCTATGTCACCCGCGTTGCTCTGGACGACGATAACCTGATCATCGGCTATGAGTTTGTAAACCTGGGCAAGATGATGGACTTCATGAAGAAGGGCGACGACGCCAACACCGCCTACAAGAAGGCTATGGGTCACTACGGCCGCTTCGACAACGCGCCCAAGTACATCGACCCCCGTCAGGAATAAGAGGAGGACGAAACAATGGCTTTGTTTGAAAGTTACGAAAGAAGAATTGACAAGATCAACGGCGTCCTCGCTCAGTACGGCATCTCCTCCGTGGAAGAGTGCCGGGAGATCTGCAAGGCGAAGGGCTTCGACCCCTACGAGATCGTCAAGGGCATTCAGCCCATCTGCTTTGAGAACGCCTGCTGGGCTTACACCGTGGGCGCTGCCATCGCTCTGAAGAAGAACGTCAAGACCGCCGCTGAGGCCGCCGAGGCCATCGGTATCGGCCTGCAGGCTTTCTGCATCGACGGTTCCGTCGCCGAGGACCGCAAGGTCGGTCTGGGCCACGGCAATCTGGGCGCCATGCTGCTGCGGGACGAGACCAAGTGCTTCGCTTTCCTTGCCGGTCATGAGTCTTTCGCCGCTGCCGAAGGTGCTATCGGCATTGCCCGCTCCGCCAACAAGGCTCGTAAGGAGCCTCTGCGGGTCATCCTGAACGGTCTGGGCAAGGACGCTGCGCAGATCATCTCCCGGATCAATGGCTTTACCTATGTGCAGACCAAGTTTGACTACTACACCGGCGAGCTGAAGATCGTCAAGGAGTACAAGTACTCCGACGGCGAGCGCGCGGCTGTCCGCTGCTTCGGCGCTGACGACGTCCGCGAGGGCGTGGCCATCATGCACCACGAGGGCGTGGACGTTTCCATCACCGGCAACTCCACCAACCCCACCCGTTTCCAGCATCCCGTTGCCGGCACCTACAAGAAAGAGTGCATCGAGCAGGGCAAGAAGTACTTCTCCGTGGCCTCCGGCGGCGGCACGGGCCGTACCCTGCATCCCGACAACATGGCGGCCGGCCCCGCTTCCTACGGCATGACCGATACCATGGGCCGTATGCATTCCGACGCTCAATTTGCCGGTTCCTCCTCCGTGCCTGCCCACGTAGAAATGATGGGCTTCCTGGGCATGGGCAACAACCCCATGGTCGGCGCTACCGTTTCCGTGGCTGTGGCTGTTGAGGAAGCGCTGAAGAAGTAAAGGAACACTTTTCTTTCCCAAGTAACAAACAAAGAAGCACATCCTGCCTGAGAAATTGGGCTGGATGTGCTTCTTATTATTATTCCAGCGGTGCATTTCGCCTTCTATACTCTGGAAAGAACCGTTCTATTTATAAATAAGAATAAAATATTTTTCTTCTATTCGTTGACAAATATGAGTCAACGTGCTATTATGCTCTCGAGGTGATTGACATGGCAAAGCTTATCTCCGAATGTCCCGTCTGCGGCAATGATTTGAAGATCACAAAGCTTCAATGCCCCTGCTGTGGGATGGAACTTTCAAACTCTTTTGAAATCAGCCCCTTTGATAAACTGGACAATGACCAGTACCTGTTTCTTATCACATTTCTGAAACACCGCGGAAACCTGAAACTGCTGCAGGAAGAACTGAACATCTCCTATCCCTACGCGAAGAAGAAACTGACGGAACTGCTCAGTGCGCTGAATCTCACACAGGAAAACGACGAAACATTTATAAAGGAGGACGTTAATACGCAAATCCAGTTTGAAAGTAAGGAAAGCAATCGCGCCGGAGATATTGTCAGGAGGAAGCTCATGGAAAACGGCGGACGTGCCATCGTGACATCCATCAGCGGCAATCGGTACGGCATAAAAGCGGACACGGACGGTCAGCACATTCTGTGCAATGAACTGCCCCCAATCTATACCTATGATGTCTTTGACGTGATCGTCGATCTGCTAAAAAAGCAGCCGAACCACAGAGCCGGAAAAGGAAATGCCCGAAACTACAGGCTTGGTGAGGCCGGGTGTGAAGAAAACACCGTCGCAGGCGCTATTCTGAAAAACTACTTTGGCAAAAGTGCAGGCGAGTCCGGCGTTGACCCGGTGTTTGTGTTGGCCGCCGTTCTGGAATGGGCTGGAATCGCGCATAATCGCCGGGGCTATCTGGAACTCACCGCAGCGTATTCGGGGGGGGTATAAACTTGCTGGTGTTTCTGTTGTCTTTTGTCATATCATTCCTGTGGTTCTTTCTGTTCAAGCACAACAAATATTAAGCGCCGCGCCATCCCCAATTAAATGACCGCAGGTTCAAGCCATCGCCTGAACCTGCGGTTATTTCATTCTTCCTCAATCCTCGTCCCAGTTGTGCCAGACGTTCTGGACGTCGTCGTCGTCGTCCATGATGTCCAGCAACTTCTCCATCAGGGAGATCTGCTCCGGGTCGGTGAGCTTCTGGTAGTTCTGGGGTACCATTTCGATCTGGGCGGATACGAAGCTGTAGCCCTTCTGCGTCATGGCGTCGGCCACGGCGTTGAAATCGTCGGGGTCTGTGTACACGGTGAACACGTCGTCCTCGGCCTCGAAATCATCCGCGCCGCAGTCCATGGCGTCCATCATGACCTGGTCTTCCTCGTAGTCGCCGTCCTCGTTGTCGATCACCAGCACGCCCTTCTTGTCGAAGGACCAGCTGACACAGCCCGTCGCGCCCAGATTGCCGCCGAATTTGTCGAAGTGGTGGCGCATGGAACCGGCGGTGCGGTTGCGGTTGTCGGTCATGGTCTCCACGATCACCGCCACGCCGCCGGGGCCGTAGCCTTCGTAGGTAATGGTCTCGTAGTTGTCGCCGCCCGCGCCTGCCGCCTTCTCCAGGCAGCGCTTGATGTTGTCGTTGGGCATGTTGGCGGCCTTGGCCTTGGTGATGACGGTGGCCAGACGGGAGTTATAGGCGGGGTCTGCACTGCCGCCCTCCTTCACCGCGACGATCAGCTCTTTGGCGATCTTGGTGAAGGCTGCCGCGCGCTTGGCGTCCTGCGCGCCCTTGGTTTTCTGGATGTTATGCCATTTGGAATGTCCGGACATAGGTATATCTTCCCTTCAGCGAGTATATTCAAAAATCTTATCTATTTTATCAGAATCCGTGACAAAAATCAACACTTTCTCAATAGAATTTCATGCAGTCCCGGTGGGTTTCGGAAATTTTCACCTGAATGCCCGGGAACGCGGCGGCGATTTTCTCCGCCAGCACGGCCACAACGGGGTTCTCCGTAGCAAAATGCCCCGCGTCGATCAGATTCATCCCCAGCGCCTGCGCGTCCCAGAACTCATTGTACTTGATGTCCGCGGTGACGAAGGTGTCGCACCCGGCCTCGAAGGCGCTCATCAGCTCGTCGGAGCAATGCCCGCCGCCCACCGCCACCACGCGAACCAGCTTGCCGCCGTCCACATAGCGCAGTCCCTCGGCGTTCAGGCTGCTCTTGACGGTTTCCAGAAATTGGGAAAGGGGCTGCTCCTCTACCCTGCCCCGGCGCAGAAGGCCCCACTGCCGTCCCTGATCGTCCCGGAAAAAGGGCGGGATGGTCTCCACGTCGTTCAGTCCCAGCGTAGCCGCCAGCACGTCGTTGACGCCCCCCGGGGCGCAGTCCAGATTGGTGTGGGCATTGACGGCGCTGATGCCGTGGCGGCAAAGGGTCATAATGCTCCGGCCGACGGTCGTTTCCTCCGTCACGGATTTGAGCGGGTCAAAAATCATGGGATGGTGGGTGACGATCAGCTCCGCGCCCCACTCCGCCGCCTCCCGGCACACCCTCTCGAAGGGGTCGAGCGCCACGAGAACCTTGGTAACGGGGGTCTCCCGGCTGCCGCAGAGCAGCCCCACATTGTCCCAGTCCATTTTCATGTAGGTTGGGGCAAGGGTTTCTACGTACTTGAGAATGTCAGCTACAGTCGTCATCGGTCAGTTCCTCCAGAATCGCTTTGTAGTGCCTGTATTTTTCCTCGTCCCCGCCGGACAGCCCCGCAACGGTCTTGCGAAGGCCGGAAAGGACGCTCTCCCGGAAGGCCGGAAGCAGCTCGCTGCCGCTGCGGCGCAGTGCCGGGGTGATGTAATACTCGCCGTCGGTCAGCGTCTCCCCGGGGGCATAGACCACTTCCATGACGGGGTAGATGAATTTCCCGTCCTTCGCCAGCGTCTCCCGGCGGATGGCGTAGCCCTGACGGTACAGATACCGGCGCAGCTCCGGCCGCTTGCTCTGGCACTGGAGAATCAGGCGGTAGCGTTCGCTTTTCAGCCAGGGTGCGGCGTCCAGAATGGACATCATGGTGTCCGCCCCCATCCCCGCGCAGACCATGCAGTCAAATTCCCGGGGGACATCGCGGATGCCGTCGGACAGGTAGAAGGACATTCTCTCCTCCACGCCGTATTTTTCCGCGTTACGGACGGCGCTTTGCAGGGGCATTTCCCGGACGTCGGAGGCGATAACGGCGCTGGCAATGCCGTTTTTCAGAAGGTAAATGCCGAGATAACCGTGGTCACAGCCCACGTCCGCCACCCGGTCGCCGGGATTGACATAGCCGCAGCAGGCCAACAAGCGGTTGGAAAGGGGAATTTTCACGGGCGTTCCTCCTTCTAAATATACGAAAAAAGCCATCCCGGCAATTGTCCGGGATGGCGCTGCCGGTATTTTATCCGTTCTGCTTCGCGGCTTCGTTGGCCTCGTAGGCTTCCAGGAAATTGTTCAGCTGGGCGAGGAACGGCTCGCAGTCCACACCGTGAACCATGCAGGCTTCCTCAACGGTCTCGCCCCGGGAAGAGGGGCAGCCCAGGCAGTGCATACCGATGGCGAAGAACAGGGGTGCGGACTGGGGCGCGACGTCCAGAATGTCCCCGATGATGGTATCCTTTTCAATTTTTACAGCCATGAAAGTGACCTCCTTGTTTTTATCTGCGACTATTATAACCGCACATGCCGAAAAAAACAAGAGGAAAGTCGTAAAAGATACAAAATCCGCTCAGTGGCTGCGGAGATTTTTCGTGGCGGGATTGTCGATGAGTCTGCCGTTTTCCTCGAACCGGGAGCCGTGGCACGGGCAGTCCCAGCTTCGCTCCTGAGGATTCCACTTCAGCGCACAGCCCAGATGGGAACAGCGTCTGGGGGAAACGGTCAGAAGATTTTTCCCGGCTTCCACTGCGTTGACCCCCAGCTGGGCGTGCAGCATACTCCGGGAAGGGGAAAAGACCGCTTCGTAGGGGCTTTTCTTCCCGGTGATGATATCGGTCAGCAGCTGCGCCGCCACCATGGAGGTCGTCATGCCCCATTTGTTGAACCCCGAGGCAACGTAAAGGTTCGGCGTCATGGCGCTGTAGCGGCCGATATAGGGGACGCCGTCCAGGCTCATGCAGTCCTGCGCCGCCCAGCGGTGGGTGATTCTGGCGTCGGGATAGTGGATTTTGGCAAATTGCTCCAACGCATTCCATCCCCCGCCCTCATGTCCCGTCCGGTGTCCGCCGCCGCCCAGAATCAGGCGGCCGTCGTACTCCCGGAAGGACAGGCCGTTTTCCCGTTCGTCCAGATACATGCCCCGAAGCGCCGGCGCGTTTTCCAGCGCCAGCACGTAGGAGCGCTGCTGGTAGAGCTTCAAAAAATAGCTGCCGTGCTTGTTCAGGAAGGGGAAATGGGTGGCGACGACAAAAGCGTCCGCCCGGATGACGCCCCGGTCTGTGACGGCTGCGCCCTTTTCCAGCCGCCGCACGGGGGTATTTTCATAGATGGTCAGCTCGTCGACAATGGCCGACAGAAATTTCAGCGGATGAAACTGCGCCTGATGGGGAAATTTCACCGCCCCCACCGTGGGAAAGGGCAGCGGCAGATTTTCGGCAAACTCCGCCTTTGCGCCGATGCTTTCCAGCGCCTGCATCTCCTGCTCCAGCTTTTCCCGGTTATCGGTGGAATAGATATAGTTGTCCTCCTCGGAAAAATCACAGTCGATCCCGGCGCAAAGGGTGCGAAACGCGGCAAGCGCCTGCTCGTTGGCCTGCAAATACAGCGCTGCCTTTTCCGTTCCAAAGCGTTTGGCCAGCTGCTGGTAGATCAGGCCATGCTGGGAGGTTATTTTAGCGGTGGTGTTCTTCGTGATGCCCCCGGCGATGGAGGCCGCCTCCGCCACGGCGCAGTCCACCCCCGCGTTTTGCAGCATACGGGCGCAGAGCAGCCCCGTCATCCCGCCGCCGATGATCAGGACATCCGTCCGCGCCTGTCCCCACAGCGGCGGAAAACAGGGCATCCGCAGATCGTCCGTCCAGACAGCCCCCATGAAATCAACTCCTTTTCCCTTAGTATTGGCAAAAAAGAGGAAGTTATTTCACCGTCCTGCGATAATTTGGGCAAAAAACGACGCGGCACTCCATTGTCACGTCGTTTTGCTGTTCAGTCCTGTCGAACCATGTGATAAAACATGCCTTCCCCTATGGACGTTGTTTGCTTGATCGGCTCTCCGACAACATGGAATCCTGCTTTTTCATAGCACCTGACTGCGCGCTTATTCCAGGTTCTGACTTCCAGATACATGGGTTTTCCGGGAAACAGCGTCTGCGAAATTTCCCACGCTGTCCGGGTCATCTGCTGCCCGTACCCCTTGCCGCAGCAATCGGGATTCGCCCCGATTCCGAAGAACACCTCCGGGTCTTCCCCGTTCAGATTGATAAAGCCGACCAGATCTTTCCCGTCATAAAAGGAATACAAATGGTTCTCCGGATTCGCAAACCCAAATCCCCGCTTTTTCTGTTCCTCATAGGAAAGGCTGTTGTAAATCGCGTATTCCCCGGGATATTTCCACCGGGCGATGCAGTATTTTTCTTCTTCGGTCATTTTGTGATACTCAAGCATGTTCTTCCTCCTGAAAATGGTTTGATGCTCGGTTTACCCGCTACATTATAGCAAGGAAACGGGAAAAATCAACCTGCCCGTATCGACCGTGTCCTTCCGATTTCATCAAAACAGTTCGCCCTCCAGCCTGAGAAGTCTTAGGCCGGAGGGCGTCGGTTCTGTTTTGCTTATTTCGTCTCGTCGGTGCCGTAGTAGGCGTTGAGGTACATCTGCTTGATCTCGCTCATGAGGGGATACCGGGGGTTCGCGCCGGTGCACTGGTCGTCGAATGCCTGCTCCACCATGCTGTCCAGCCGGGTCAGGAAGTCGGTTTCGTCAATGCCGTAGTCCCGGATGGTCTTTTTGATGCCGATCTTGACCTTCAGCTCGTCAATGGCCGCGATCAGGTTCTCCAGCTTCTCCTCGTCCGTGGCGCCGCCCAGCTTCAGGTAGTCGGCAACCTCGGCATACCGCGCCAGGGTGTGGGGATGGTCGTACTGGGAGAAGGTACCCATCTTCGCGGGAACCTCGGCGGCGTTGAAGCGCAGGACTTCGTCGATCATCAGGGCGTTGGCAACGCCGTGGGGCAGATGGTGGAACGCGCCCAGCTTGTGCGCCATGGAGTGGCACACGCCCAAAAATGCGTTGGCAAAAGCCATACCGGCCATGCAGGCGGCGTTCGCCATGTTCTCGCGGGCTTTGGGGTCCTTCGCGCCGTTTTCATAGGCGGAAGGCAGGTTCTCAAAAATCAGCTTCAAACTCCGCAGTGCCAGGCCGTCGGTGTAGTCCGTGGCCATCATGGAGGCGTAGGCTTCCAGCGCGTGGGTCACGGCGTCGATGCCGGAGGCCGCAGTCAGACCCTTGGGGGCGTTCATCATCATGTCGGCGTCCACGATGGCCATTTTCGGCAGCAGCTCGTAGTCCGCCAGCGGGTACTTGACGCCGGTGGTTTCATCGGTGATGACGGCGAAGGGAGTCACCTCGGAGCCGGTACCGGCGGTGGTGGGGATGGCGACGAAATAGGCCTTTTCGCCCATCTTGGGGAAGGTGTAGACACGCTTGCGGATATCCACGAAGCGCATGGCCATGTCCTGGAAATCCGCCTCGGGATGCTCATACAGCACCCACATGATCTTGCCCGCGTCCATGGCGGAGCCGCCGCCAATGGCGAGGATCAGGTCGGGCTTGAAGGCCGCCATCTGCGCCGCGCCCTCTCTGGCACAGGCGAGGGTGGGATCGGGGGCTACGTTGTAGAAGGTGGTGTGGGTGATCCCCATAGCGTCCAGCTTCTCCTCCACCGGCTTCGTGTAGCCGTTCTGGTACAGGAAGGCATCGGTGACGATGAAGGCCTTCTTATAATTTTTCAGCTCGGCCAGAGCCACCGGCAGGCAGCCCTTCTTGAAATAAACCTTTTCAGGCGCACGGAACCAGAGCATGTTTTCCCTCCTAATTGCCACAGTCTTGATGTTCAGCAGGTGCTTGATGCCCACGTTCTCGGAAACGGAGTTGCCGCCCCAGGAGCCGCAGCCCAGCGTCAGGGAGGGAGCCAGCTTGAAGTTGTACAGGTCGCCGATGCCGCCGTGGGAGGACGGAGTATTCACCAGAATGCGGCAAGCTTTCATTTTCTCCGCAAAGGCGTCCAGCTTCTCCTTCCCGCTCACCGTGTCCAGATAGACGGAAGCTGTGTGGCCGTAGCCGCCATCCTTGACAAGGGTGTCCGCCTTGTTCATGGCGTCGGTGAAGTCGGACGCCCGGTACATGGCAAGCACGGGGGACAGTTTCTCGTGGGCAAAGGCTTCGGAGAGATCGGTGGAGGTCACTTCGCCGATGAGGATTTTGGTGCTTTCAGGGACGTCAACGCCCGCCAGCGCCGCGATGGTATGGGCGGACTGACCCACGATCTTGGCGTTCAATGCGCCATTAATCAGGATGGTTGCGCGAACTTTGTCGATTTCCTCCCCGTTCAGGACGTAGCAGCCGCGCTTGATGAATTCCGCCTTGACCCGGTCGTAGATGCTGTCCAGCACCACCACGCTCTGCTCGGAAGCGCAGATCATGCCGTTGTCAAAGGTCTTGGAATGGATGACGGAGGAAACCGCCAGCAGAATGTCGGCGCTGTCGTCAATGACGGCGGGGGTGTTGCCGGGGCCGACGCCCAGAGCGGGCTTGCCGGAGGAGTAGGCAGCCTTCACCATGCCGGGGCCGCCGGTGGCGAGGATCAGGTCGGCCTCCCGCATCACTTGATTGGTCAGCTCCAGAGAGGGCTTGTCTATCCACGCGATGATGCCTTCCGGCGCACCGGCGGCGACCGCCGCCTCCAGCACCACCCGTGCGGCGGCGATGGTGCAGCCCTTCGCCCGGGGGTGGGGGCTGATGATGATGCCGTTGCGGGTCTTCAGGGAAATCAGGGTCTTGAAAATGGCGGTAGAAGTGGGGTTCGTGGTGGGAATGACCGCCGCGATGACGCCGATAGGCTCGGCAATGCGCTGAATGCCGTAGGCCGTGTCTTCCTCAATGACACCGCAGGTCTTGGAATCCTTGTAGGCGTTGTAAATATATTCAGCGGCATAGTGGTTCTTGATGACCTTATCCTCCACTACGCCCATACCGGTTTCGGCTACGGCCTGCTTGGCCAGAGGAATGCGCATCCGGTTGGCTGCGGTAGCGGCAGCCAGAAAAATTTTATCCACCTGCTCCTGCGTATAAGTGGCAAATTTCTCCTGTGCCGCGCGGCACTTTGCCAATGCTTCGGTCAGTTCCTGAGCGGTGGTTACAGGTGCATATGTTTTATCCATGAAAATCGACCTTTCCGAACATTAATTATCAGTATTTTGTTACCGATATATTACTATCGATATAATAGCACATATCTCTGAAATGTCAATCCCCATTATGAAATTTATTCGTAGGCAGAAATAGCCGGGCCTTCGGAGCGTATCGCTCTGAAAGCCCGGCTGCATTCTTCACTTATCACGTGCCAAGGTAGGCCGCCTTCACCGCCTCGTTGGCAAGCAGCTCTTCGCCGCTGCCGTGGAGGGTGATACGCCCGGTCTCCATGACATAGCCGAGATTGGCGGTTTTCAGCGCCATGTTGGCGTTCTGCTCAATGAGCAGAACCGTCACGCCCTGCTTGTTGATCTCCTTGATGATCTCAAAGATGCCCTTGACGATGATGGGCGCAAGTCCCAGAGACGGCTCGTCCATCATGATGACCTTGGGACGGCTCATCAGCGCACGGCCGACCGCCAGCATCTGCTGCTCGCCGCCGGACAGGGTGCCGCCCGCCTGCCATGAACGCTCTTTCAGCCGAGGAAACAGGTCAAATACCCAGTTCAAGTCCTCGGTCAGGTCGTCCTTGCGCAGATACGCGCCGATTTTCAGGTTTTCCAGCACCGTCATGTCCGGGAAGATACGCCGTCCCTCGGGTACCAGCGTGATGCCCTTGGACACGATCATGCTGGAATCCATGCCGGTGATGTCCTCGTCCAGAAAGGAGATTTTTCCCGCAGAGGGCTTCACCAGCCCCGCGATGGCGCGGAGGGTGGAGCTTTTGCCAGCGCCGTTTGCGCCGATCAGGGTCACGATCTCCCCTTCCGGCACGTCCAGACTGATGCCCCTCACCGCTTCGATTCCGCCGTAATGCACCTGCAAGTCCCGAATTTCCAGAATGTTACGCATCCTCCGTCACCCCCAAATACGCCTCGATCACGCGCTTGTTCTGCTGCACTTCCTTCGGCACGCCCCGGGCGATCTCACTGCCGAAGTCAATGACATAAATGTAGTCCGAAATCTTCATGACCAGATCCATGTGATGCTCAATGAGGAAGACCGTCAGATGGTGGCTGTCCCGAATCTCTTTGATGTACTCCGCCAGTTCCTGGGTCTCCTGAGGGTTCATGCCCGCCGCCGGTTCGTCCAGCAGCAGCAGCTTGGGGTCCGTCGCCAGAGCGCGGGCGATTTCCAGACGGCGCTGCAGGCCGTAGGGCAGGCTGGTAGCGACCTCGTCTTTGTACTGCTCCAGTCCCTGCTCTTTCAGCAGCTCCATGGTTTCTTCCCGCATTCTCGCTTCTTCCTTGGCGTTCGCCCGGAAAATGGCGGAAAATACGTTCTGCTTGGCACGCATATGCTTGGCCACCAGCACGTTTTCAAACACAGTCATGCTCTTCCACAGGCGGATGTTCTGGAAGGTACGGGCAATGCCCAAGGACACCACATGATCCGGGGTGGGGTCAATGTTGCGCTCATTTGCATACTTTTCCCCGTTGGTTCCCAGATAGTTCTTTTTCATTTTGCCGGTGGGGTGGTTGCGGATCATGGTCTTGCCCATGAATTCCACCCGGCCGTTGGTCGGCTGATACACACTGGTGATGCAGTTAAAGGCCGTGGTCTTGCCCGCGCCGTTGGGGCCGATCAGAGCGACGATCTGACCCTCCGGCACGTCCAGAGACAGGTCATTCACAGCAACTACGCCGCCAAACTGCATGGTGACGTTTTCCATACGAAGAACGTTTGTTTCGCTCATGCCGCTTCAGTCCTCCTTTTCCGCCGCGGGGGCAGCCTTTTTCCGCTTTTTCAGCAGTCCGCCGATGCCCTTCCAGCTCAGCTCCTTCTCTCCCATGATGCCCTTGGAGAAGAACAGCACGATAATCATGATGACCACGGAGAATACGACCATCCGGAAGCCGCTGCGCAGCAGGGGCACCTTGAACGAGCCGATATAGGTCTCCCGATCCAGAAACCGCAGCCACCACTCAGAGCAGGCCACGTACAGGAACGTGCCGATGACGGAGCCGGAAACGGAGCCGATGCCGCCGATGACCACAATCAGCAGAATCTCATAGGTCATGGTGGAGGTGAACACCTTCGCCTGGGCGTTGGCCACGTACATGGCGAACAGCGCGCCGCCCACGCCGGAGAAGAAGCTGGAAATGACGAAGGAGAGCATCTTGTGCTTGAACAGGCTGATGCCCATGGCCTCCGCCGCCACCTCGTCATCCCGGATGGCCTTAAAGGCGCGGCCGTAGGAGGAGTTGATCAGCAGAACGATCAGGGCAATGCAGATGATCGCCACAAGGAAGGGAACGAATGTACTCAGCCGCAGAATCACCTGCCCCGCGCCGTTTTTGATATTGAAATCGGAGAAGGTGGGGAAACCCTTGATCATGTTTGCGCCGTTGGTGATGGGGCCGAGGGTCTGCCACTGGAAAATGGCCCGCAGGATTTCGGCAAAGCCCAGTGTGGCAATGGCGAGATAGTCGCTTTTCAGCCGCAGAACCGGCAGGCCGATGAGCGCCGCGAACAGTGCGGCAACCAGTCCCGCGAGAATCAGTCCCACGAGAACGGCCAGAACCAGCGCCAGCCCGCCGCCGAAACCGGCGCTGCCCAGAAAGCTCTGGAACATATCCACCAGAGAAAACTTCACAGCCGAGCCACCGTAGAGGTAGTAGACCTGATCCTTGGCAGCCATGGGAACGGTCAGGATGGCGTAGGTATACGCGCCCAACAGCATGAAGCCCGCCTGTCCCAGAGAGAACAGGCCGGTGAAGCCGTTGAGCAGGTTCATGGAAACGGCCACCAGAGAATACACCGCGCCCTTTTTCAGCACGGTAAACAGCTGGCTGGTGGGAAGGAAGACCGCAGGCAGTCCGGGAATGCGGTCGCTGATGTTTTCCAGCAGGATAATCAGCAAAAGCAGCACCGAAATGGAGATCAGCGCAGCGAAGCTGCCGTTTTTGTTTGTTTTCTGTTTCAGCATATCCGGCACCTCCTTAAACCTTATCCGTGGCCTTTTCGCCAAAGAGTCCGGTGGGCTTGCAGGTCAGGATGATGATGAGCAGCGCGAAGGTGAAGGCATCGGAGAACACGGAAACATTCCATGCCGAGGGCAGGCCCTTGATGATGGTCTCGCAGATGCCGATCAGGAACGCGCCGATCACCGCGCCGGGGATGGAGCCGATGCCGCCGAACACCGCCGCCACGAAGGCTTTCAGTCCCGGCATGGCGCCCGCCGTGGGCGTGATGGCAGGATAAGTGGTGAAGTACAGAATGGAACCCACCACTGCCAGAGCAGAACCGATGACAAAGGTCATGGAAATGACATTGTTGATCTTGATGCCCATCAGCCGCGCCGTCTCAAAGTCCTTGGAAACGGCACGCATGGCCATGCCGATTTTGGTGTGGTTGATCAGCTGGGTCAGCAGCACGATCAGCACCAGCACCAGAATGGGGGTGATGATGACCACCAGCTTCGTGGAGGTGCCGACAATGTCGATGGTTTTGTTCAGAATTCCGATGGTGGGATAAGTCATGGGCTGGCCGCCGGTGACGTAGGTCGCAGTGTTTTCCAGCAGATAGCTGACGCCGATGGCGGAGATCATGACGGACATTCTCGGGGCATTGCGCAGGGGCTTATAGGCCGCCCGCTCGATGAAAAAGCCCAGCGCCACCGTCAGGATGATGACAACGGGAATTGCCGCGTAGATCGGCAGCACGGCGGAAATATAGATACCCAGCAGACCGGCGACCATAAACACGTCGCCGTGGGCAAAGTTGATCAGGCGCAGAATGCCATAGACCATGGTGTAGCCAATGGCGATCAACGCCAGCTGCCCGCCCAGAGAAATGCCGCTGAGCAGAATGGATACCATGTATTCCAGAGAAAACAGTTGTTCCACAGGGGTTCCTCCCTTTCTTTACGGAATCCCCGAAGAAGCCGTCAGCAGCCCCGCTCCGGACGGTTTTTTCAGAGATTCCCTCTCATAATAATACGACTGTTTGGCGGGGGGATTCGCCCCCCGCCAAACAATTCAATTGGAGATAATATCAGCTGCCGGAGCCGGTCTGGACGGTTTCCAGAACCCACGCGCCGCTGGCGGTGTCCGCCGCCTTGATGTAAGCGGTGTCGCGGATGGCGTCGCCCTGAGCGTCAAAGGCGATGGAGCCGGAAACGCCGGTGTAGGTGACGGAGGGCAGAGCAGCCATGATGGCGGCCTTGTCGCCGCTGTCGGCCTTCTTCATGGCCTCCAGAGCCACAAAGTAAGCGTCGTAGCCCATGGCGGTGACGGCGGAGATGGTGTCGTTGCCGCCGTTGGCAGCCAGCGCCTCGGAGCTGGCGTTGATGTACTCCTTAACGCCCGTATCAAACTCGGGAGCGCCGCCTTCCTGATAGAAGGTGGAGACGTACAGCTGCAGGTCGGTGCCCTTGATGGCTTCCAGAACCATGTTGTCGTCCAGCGTGTCGGAGCCGAGGAACGGAGCCTCAATGCCCAGAGACGCGGCCTGGGTGATGATCTGCACGGCGTAGGCGATGGAGACAGGGGTGAAGATAACGTCCGCGCCCTCGCTCTTGGCCTTGTTCAGGTAGGAGCCGAAATCGGAGTTGCCGGTGGGGAAGGAGTCGGTGATGACCTTGCCGCCCGCAGCCTCAAAGACCTTGGTGAAGAAGGCGATCAGGCCCTGGTCATACTCGTTGCCGCTCTCGCCCAGGCAGTAGGCGGTCTTGGCGCTGAACTTGCTCACGGCGAAGTTGGCCAGAACGTCGGCCTGGAAGTTATCCAGGAAGCAGATACGGAAGTAGTAGCTATTGCCCGCGGTGACGTTGGGGTTGGTGCAGGTGATGCCGATGGCGGGGATGCCGGCCTCTTCAAACTTGGGGCCGCCGGCCATGGAAACGCCGGAACCGTAGGAGCCCAGAACCACGGACACGCCCGCGCTGACCAGAGAGGATGCGGCGGAGGGAGCCTTGTCGGTGGAGGAGCCGTTGTCACCGTAGACCAGCTCAACCTTGTAGGTCTCGCCGCCCAGAGTGACCGTGGGCTCCTGGCTGTTGGCATACTGCATACCCAGGATTTCCTTCTTGCCGCCGGACGCAGAGTCGCCGGAAGAAGGCTCAAACACGCCGATCTTGATGACCTTCTCGCCGGAAGCGGAGCCGCTGCCGGAAGAGGAACAGGCGCACAGGGACAGAGCCATGCACAGTACTAAGATAACAGCAATTACTCTTTTCATTTTCTTTAACCTCCATTCAAAAGCAGCATCCATAGTCGGTGGACATCTGTTTTTGTGATATGGAAAATTATATATGAATTTTTGCAAAATTGCAATTGTAAATTACGATAGAAATTGGTGGCCGATCATTCATTTTTTGTTCAAATTTTACAAGCCTGTTTTCGGTTTATTGACAAGATGACCCGCGCCTGTTATAATACCTAACAATGTTAGTAAATTTCATTTTTCGCCCAGCCCCGAATGGTTTCCCCGTTTTGTCACTCCGGTGCCTTTCTTCCCGGTGTCCGCACCATCGCCCGTGAAAGGCTTCTGCGAGTTATGAACGCCTCCCCGGAGGGCCGGCACCCGCTATGCAATGCCGCTCTCAGAAACTTGCAATACCCCGGCAATTTCACGCCGGAAACGCACTTAAGAAAAGGACGATGCCAATGAAAAATCAACACGAAGTGGAAAAACTGGCCTATGCGATGACCCGTCAGCGCTACTTGCTGAACCGGGACATCGTGCACGACCTGTTCACGGAGCTGTCCCTTTCCGACTACATTGCCCTCCACAGCATTGCGGAAGCTGCCGGTCAGGGTGGGTCAGCGGAGCAAACCTACCTGCGGGATTTGGCCGAGCGACTGGAAATGCCCATACCCAAGACTTCCAAAATGATCCGCAAGCTTCACGAGCGGGGGCTGGTATTCTGGTCTCACAGCGGCGACGGGCGCGACGGCACCTACGTCGTCATCACCGATTCCGGCGTCCGGGCCATGGAGCGGCAGGCAAATATCCTGAACGCCTACTACAGCCGGGTAATCGAGGCCTTCGGCTACGAAAATCTGAAGAGCCTTCTGGAGCAGATCTCCCGTCTGGAGGACGTTATGAACGAAGTATTTACGGAAGGAGCGGCCAGCCATGGACATGACCCAGTTGAATGACTACACGACCCGCAGCGAGGCGGTGTGCCGCCGGAACGACACCATCTCCCCCCGGCTGTACGAGGAATACGGTGTCAAAAAGGGGCTTCGGGACGAAAACGGCAACGGCGTTCTCGCCGGACTGACAAACATTTCCAAGATCACGTCCTCCAAAATTGTGGACGGCAAAAAGGTTCCCTGCGACGGCCAACTCTGGTACCGGGGCTACCGGGCGGAAGACTTGATCGGCAGCCTTGGGGAAACGGAGCTTGGCTACGAAAAGATCGCCTATCTTCTGCTCATGGGACAGCTGCCGGACAGCGCCGCCGCGGAAGAATTCCGGAGGCTGCTGGGCGAGTGCAGGACGCTCCCCACCAACTTCACCCGGGACGTCATCATGAAAGCCCCCGGCAAGGACATCATGAACTCCATGACCCGGGGCATTCTGACGCTGGCGTCCTACGACGAGCGCGCCATCGACACCAGCGTCAGCAATTCCCTCCGGCAGTGCATCCAGCTGATCGCGGAATTCCCGCTGCTGGCCGTTTACGGATACCACGCCTATAATTACTACGAAAATATGGACAGCATGGTCATTCACCGGCCTGACCCCGCCCTTTCCACGGCGGAAAATCTTCTGATGATGCTCCGCCCGAATAAAAAATACACCGCCACGGAAGCAAAGGTGCTGGACACGGCGCTGATTCTCCACATGGAGCACGGCGGCGGCAACAATTCCACCTTCACCACCCGTGTCATCACCTCCTCCGGTTCCGACACCTATTCCACCATCGCGGCGGCCATGTCCTCCCTGAAAGGCCCCAAGCACGGCGGCGCCAACATCAAGGTCATGGAAATGATGGAGGACATCCGCCTGCACGTCCCCGACTGCTCGGACAAGGAGGCTCTGGAGGATTATCTCGCGAAGATCATCAATAAGGAAGCCTTTGACCGGAAGGGGCTTGTATACGGCATGGGTCACGCCGTCTATTCCCTGTCCGACCCCAGAGAGCGGATTTTCAAGGGCTATGTGGAAAAGCTCGCCGCCGAAAAGGGGCGCGGGGACGACCTGACGCTGTACCGCAACGTGGAGGAGCTTGCCCCTCAGCTGATCGCGAAGCACCGGCGGATCTACAAGGGCGTCAGCCCCAACGTGGACTTTTACAGCGGCTTTGTCTACGACATGCTGGGAATTCCTCAGGAGCTGTACACGGCCATGTTCGCCGTGGCGAGGATCGCGGGTTGGAGCGCCCACCGGATCGAGGAGCTGATCTGCATGGATAAGATCATCCGTCCGGCGTACATGAGCGTCATGGAAGAACGGGAGTGATTTTGGCAGCATGGACTATTCGTTACTTGCCGGGCAGCTTCTCAATGTGCAGGCGAATCTCCTGCAGGTCCCGGCCTATCAGCAGCTTTCCAAGATGGTGCGGGGAGAGCAGTTCGTTCTGAACTATCTCGCCACCCACGAGACGGCGATCCATCCCAAGGAACTCAGCAAAAAGATGGCCGTCAGCACCGCCCGTGTCACCTTTCTTCTGCATCACATGGAGGAAAAGGGACTGATCGCCCGCTCCTCCGATTTAAGCGACAACCGGCAGATTTTTGTCCGGCTGACGGAAAACGGGGTAAATGCGATACAGAAAGCCCGGGCGGAGGTCATCTCCCGGGTATCGTCCCTGCTGGAGGCACTCGGCCCCGAGGACGCCCGGGAATATATCCGCATTCAGGAAAAGATTCTGGACAATTTCCTGGGAAATTCTTAAAAACCACTTTATACACGCGGGTTCCGCGGGGAGCACACTTTCCCCCGCAGAACCCACTTCTTTTTTGGAACGATGCCCACATTTTCCTCTGTACTTTTTTGGATTTCCGTGTTATACTAAGGCTGTAATAATCGAAATTATGTTTGCAATAATACTATTTCTTAATAAAATGATTTCATCATTTTATTTAAGCCGTTTCACGGCAGGCCGCCTGGGCGGCGGTAAGAAATGTATTGACTTCGTTTTTTAGCGGCAGTGGCCGCCGGCCGCAATCCTGCGGCCTAATAAAACGCTTTTAAGCGTTTTCGTATAAAAGGAGGCCGCGCCGGAATGAAAGCCCGAAGCTATATTGCCATCGACTTGAAATCCTTCTACGCCTCCGTGGAGTGCATCCAGCGGGGGTTAGACCCCATGATCACCAATCTGGTGGTCGCCGACCCCAGCCGCACCGACAAAACCATCTGCCTTGCGGTCTCCCCTTCCCTGAAATCCTTCGGCATTCCCGGCAGGCCGCGGCTGTTTGAGGTCGTACAGAAAATCGGACAGGTCAACGCGCTGCGCCGGAATTCCGCCCCGGGACGCACTTTTACCGGCAAATCCCACGACTACACCGAACTGCGCGGTCACCCGGAGCTGGAGGTGGACTACATCGTCGCGCCCCCGCAGATGGCGTTTTATATGGAGACCAGCGCGGCCATTTACAATATTTATCTCAAATACATCGCCCCGGAGGACATCCACCCCTACTCCATCGACGAGGTGTTCATCGACGCCACAAATTACCTGAATCTCTACCGCCTGACTCCGGAAAAGCTCGCCATGAAGATCATTCTGGACATTCTGGAAAACACCGGCATTACGGCCACCGCCGGAATCGGGACGAATCTGTATCTTGCCAAAGTAGCCATGGACATTGTGGCGAAGCACATTCCCGCAGACAAAAACGGCGTGCGCATCGCCCAGCTGGACGAGCTGCGCTACCGGCAGGAGCTGTGGTCTCACCGTCCCCTGACGGATTTCTGGCGGGTCGGCCCCGGCTACGCGAAAAAGCTGGAAAAGGTGGGACTGCGCACCATGGGCGACGTTGCCCGGTGTTCCGTGGGCAAGCCTACGGAATTTTACAACGAAGACCTGCTGTATAAGCTGTTCGGCGTCAACGCCCAGCTGCTGATTGACCACGCCTGGGGGTGGGAACCATGCACCATCGCGGACATCAAGGCATACAAGCCGGAGTCCAGCAGCATCAGCCCCGGTCAGGTGCTGCAATGCCCCTATACCGCGGAAAAGGCCCGGCTGGTCGTCAGGGAAATGGCGGATGATCTTTCCTTGGACTTAGTGGACAAAGGACTTGTCACCGACCAGATCGTCCTGACGGTGGGCTACGATATTGAAAATCTCACCGACCCGGAACGAAGCCGCGCCTATCAGGGCCCCGTCACCGTTGACCGCTACGGCCGCAGAATTCCCAAGCACGCCCACGGCACCGCGAATCTGGGTGGGCATACCGCTTCCTCCAAGGCCATCGTCAGTGCTGTCGCGGAACTTTACGACCGCATCGTGAACTCCGCTCTTCTGGTCAGGCGGCTGTATCTGTCCGCCAACCACATCGTCCCGGAGAACTCCCTGCCCCGCCATGAAAGCACTGAGCAGCTGGACTTTTTCTCCGATTTCGCCTCTCAGGAGAAGCGCCGCGCCGAAGAAGCAGCCGCTCGTGAGCGGGAAAAGCGCCGCCAGCAGGCGGTGCTGGCCATCAAAAAGAAGTACGGAAAAAACGCCATTCTGAAAGGCATGGACTTAGAGGAAGGCGCAACCGCCAGAGACCGGAACGGTCAGATAGGAGGACACAAAGCATAATGGGCGAATATGACGATCTAATTTACCTGCCTCACCCCGTTTCCCGGAAGCATCCCCCCATGTCCGCCATGGACAGAGCCGCGCAGTTTTCCCCCTTCTCCGCCCTCACCGGCTACGAGGCCGTTCTTCAGGAGGCAGGCCGTCTGACGGATAGCCGGGCGGAATTGACGGAATACAGCCGGGACATTCTGGATCAAAAGCAGCAAATCCTTCTGGACGCCGCCCCGGCGCATCCGGAGATCACCGTGACCTGTTTCATCCCTGACCGCCGCAAGCAGGGCGGCGCATACGGGACGCTCAAGGGAAATCTGAAAAAAATCGACCTCAGCCGCCGCACAATGGTCATGCTGGACGGGACGGAGATTTCTCTGGACGACGTTGTGGATATCCAGTGCGACCTGTTTACCGGTCGGGTCTGATACTATTTCCTGATTAAAATCTTTGATTTTAATCAGGAAGGCATCGCCTGACGGCGCTGCCGGTTTTGTGGTTTATAAGGAAAGAAATCACAAAACAAGTCTCATATGAACTCCATGCCCTTTGGGCAATTAAAGGCAGCACCGCACAATTGCATCTGCGAGTCTCAGCCGTCTTTTTGCTCCACTTCCGCAGTTCCGAAAATGGGAAATACATACAGTATTCCTCCATTTTCGGAACTTTGAATTGGAACAAAAATCCTGCCTGAGACTTCTTGCCGAATTGTGCGGTGCTGCCTTAAAATCTTTTTTAAAGATTTTAATTGGAGTTCAGTATGATACGCAAAAAGGACGTATTGCAGCACTGCAACACGTCCTTTTTTGATCTATGGTTTACGTAACATCATCCGCCGGAATGGTGTCCCGGTAAATGCCCAGAAGCCGCACCGTCGGTTTGGAAATCGGGAGCAGCTCGTCATAGGCGGGAATCGCGCCGTGGATATTCTCGCACAGCCAGTCCATGTGAAGCAGATCTTCCGCCCCAAGCGTCCGTATGCCATCATTCTTGACTACGCCGCCCTGTGCGACGATCTTCCTGCGGAAGGGGTCGATCGTTCCGTTTTTGATGCCGCTGCGCAGGTAGAGCGCCAGATTCTTGATGCCCTCCGGCAGATCGTCCGCCAGCTTTACGTCGATCACGCCGCTGCTCATCCCCCACCAGTCGTTCACCGCCTGCCCGTGGATGTCGTCCCATGTGCCGGACAGGATCGCCCGTATCACGTTTTCATAGAACTTTCCCCATATCCAGCAGGGTGAACCCAGCGGGATAAATTCGCCGCTGCCGTCGATGTAATAGGTGCCGTATTCCGTGTGCAGCTTGTCCTCCGCCGGTGTATCCCGGTTGGAGATCACGCGGATTCCGTCCCGGATGAACTCCTGCGTCGGGTTGCCCGGCATGCACGACCATTTCAGCTCGATCTGCACTCTGGGATTGGTGAGCTGCGCGCCGAGGGCAAAGGCGTTGATGGAAGCGGGGACGCCAAAAATCGGATAAGAACCCACGTAGCCGATTCTGTTGTTGTCCGCCATGGCCCCGGCGATCGCGCCGGTGATGAATTTTCCCTCGTAGATGCGGCTGTAGTAGGTGCGAACCGTGGAATAAGGCATATGAATGGAGCAGTTCAGGAACCGCACCTTGGGATAGCGGATAGAGACCTTCAGGCTGGGCGCGACCAGCTGGGGCGTCGTAGTGAAAATGACCTCCGCGCCGTCCGCGACCGCCTGTTCCAGAAGCGCTTCCGCCTGAGCGGCCGTGTCCGCGCCAAAATAGCTGCGCACCGTGACGGCGTTCCCCAGAGCGTCCTCCAGATGCTTTCTCCCCACGTCATGGGCGCACGTCCATGGGCTGGTCTCCACGGTACGCTGATGAACGAAGGCAACATTGACATGTCCCGGCCGCCACAGTCTGCCGAACAGCGACTGCTTTGCGGCGGTTCCCGCCGCTTCCGTCCGCACGACCAGATCCGGCAGATCCATTGCCACCACGTTTTCCCACAATTCACCGAGGGTTTTTTTCAGCTGTGCGCCGGAAAGCGTTCCCAAATCGGTAAAGGGATGCACCTGCAGCCACAAAAGCAGCGCTTCCTCCGCCCGGATATGCAGGCTCCGGCCTCCCAGCGCATCGAACGCCTCCCGGAAATACTGAAAATACGCCCGGAAACGGCGGCGTTCTTCCTCCGTCCACTCCCGGTCCTTCGGCAGATTGGTAAGCGCCAGCAGCTGGATGTAGCACCCCGGATGGGTGTAGAGGGCGTCGTAAAGCCGCGTATATTTGAAAAAGTCCAGGAACTCATAATAAGCGCGAATTTCCGGGTTGTCGCTCATAGGCGGCACGATCCGGTAAACGACGCTGGGAATTCTGATTGCTCCGTAATATTTCAGCACGCTCAGGCGCTTATTTCCCTCCTGAACATAGAAATTTCCCAGATATTCATAGCAAATAATGGGGTCGCGGATGCCCTCGTCCCCCTGATGCGCCCGGCACAGCGTCATCCACTTCATTGCGAATTCCGACTCGCAGTCCAGCAGCGGAAAAAAGCCCGCCGAAAAAGCGGAAATTCGCCCCGCGCTTTTCACGCCAACGATGCGTTCAATGGGTATTTCCAGCGTGCCGACATTCTGCGCGCCCTCCGAAACACCGTCGCCCAATATTTGATCCAGCACCACCGGGAACGGGTTCTGCCCCTTCCCCTGCAGCACAGCACACTCCTTCTGTCCAAGCCTTACCGCTTTCAGGTATTCGTCTTCGGCCTCTGCCACCGTCATTTTGATTCCTCCAAGATATTTATCTGATCGACAAAATCATACTTCTTTTCGGAAGGAAAAACAATGCGCAAAAGGATTAAAAAACAGCCGGTTTTTTCCCTTAATCGAAGCAAAACCTATAAAAACCTGCAAACGGCGGGATGCTGCCGCAGATGAGCCACCCACAGTCTGCTTACACATCTCAGCGAAAAACGCCAAAAAGGAACGAGCCGAAAAACGACTCGTTCCTTTCTGTCTTTGTTTACCGGATCTCCACCTTGACCGATACCGTTCCGCTGGGCTTTGCTGTGGTGTTGCCCTCGCAGAAGAGGTTCAGCGTCACTGTGCCGGTTTTTGCTTTCGCGCCGGGAATCAGACAGAGCGCGAACTGACCGCCGCCAAGATCCAGCACCTCATATGTGCCTTTCAGTCTGGCGTCCTTCAGCTCCACACGTTCCAGCGTGTTCACCGTCTTGTCCGTGGTGGTAATGGTCAGACGCGCCATGTCGTTGGCGTCCTTGGCGTAAAGCGATACGGAAGCGACTGTAAATCTGGCCGTACCGCACTTCACGGAAAGCGCCGTATAGGCTTCCTTCTCCATGCCCTCGCACAGGATCTCCAGACGGTACTTGCCGGTCAGCGCCAGCTCTTTCCCGGGGACCTTCGACACATGCAGCGTCCCGTCCTGTGCCCAGGTCAGGATGAAGTCTTCCGTCACGTCCTGACTGTAGTTTCTGCCGTCCTGTGCCCATGTTACCTTGACCTGCTTCTTCAGAGAAGCTCCGTCGAGACAGTTTCTGTAAATGGGCGTCACCACGACCTCAGAGGCGTCACGGATCACGTCGATACCGCCCCTGGCTCTCGCGGTCATGGTCACGGCGGATTTCTTCTCCGCGGGAATTCTCACCATAAGTGTCGTGACTCTCTTGGGCGTGACCCACAGCTGCACCTTGTAGCTGCCGCCGTAAACCGTCTTCTCGTTAACCGACAGGGTGAGCAGGCCGTTTTCGTAAGCCGCGGTCAGGCCGTCGGAGGGTACGTTCTTATTGTCCGTTACCAGAAGCTCCACATCGCCCAGGGTATAGCCTCTGGTGCTGGTGGTCACCGTCACCTGTGTCTTCTCTTCCAGACGCTTGTTCAGGCTCAGGCTGGCCTTGCTGAGTCTCAGGATCACAGGGGTCTGGGTCACTTTCACCTGCGCGGTAGCGAACAGCATTGTGCCGTTGGGAAGCTCGCCCGTCATGGTAATCAGGCAAACATTGCCGCTCTCCAGCCTGCCGGTTCCGTTCCAGCGAATCAGCCCATCTTCACCTATGGTCAGATAATCATCAAAGGCCGCGTCCAAAGTGACTTTCCCCTGCTTCAGTGCCAGGGTATAGACCACATTTTCCAGCTCACCGGCGTAGTTCCGGTATTTGGGCTGGAGCGCCACGCCCTTTTCGGGGAAGGTCAGGTCGATGCTGCCCGCAGCTTTCAGGCTCATGGTCACCTTCTGCCCTGCCGCCAGGGTCTTCACCGTCAGCTTTGCCGTCTTGCCGGTGGGCGCCTGAACCATCAGCGTATAGGACGCCTTGGAGGCGGAACCCTGTTTGACTGTTACGGTGAATTCGCCGTTTTCGTTCACAGGGGACACTTCCAGCGCTTCGCTGGGATTCGTGACCGTTACTTTGGCCAAGTCCAAGTCCGCCGGGGTAGCTGTCACCTTCAGGGTCATGCTGTCTCCCAACTCCGCGTTCAGGCTCACGGAGGTCTTGCTGAGTCTCAGGGTCGGCGTTCTCTTGTTCACCCTCAGGGGCAGATCAAGAACGGAATCGGTACCGTAGAAGCTTACCCGCACTGCCTGTTTGCCCGTGGGAATTTCTCCGATGGGTACCAGAGCAATTTCTCCGGTATACAGATTCAATTCGGTATCTTCAAAGCCCGCGGGCAGGGTCACGCTCTTTACATTCAGTTCTTCCAGACTCTGCTTTCCGGCAGTCAGCTTCAATGTCACGCCCAGGCTGTCCGTCTCCGACAGGGTGACGGAGGAAGCGGACAGTTTCAGCCTCGGAGCCTTATAGCTCAGCTTGACACTGGCCTTTACGTTCACGGGAATCGCCCACTCGGTGGTGTACACCAGCAGATTCAGGCTGGCGCTGCCGGACTTGGGCGCGTTGCTCAGGGTCAGCTTTGTTCCATCCATTGTCAGCCAGTCGGGCGTGGTGCCTTCGACCTTGGTCACCGTGCCGCCGGTGATGGTCAGCGCCTGACTCTGCTCAGTGTAGAAGGGATTGAAGGTAAGATTGGCCGCTTTCAGCTTCGGCATCGTCTTCTTTACGCTGATGGTCACAGCGTCGTCGGTGTGGTACTCCACGCCGTTCACCAGAACCACGATTTTACTGCTGTAGCTGCTCTTGACGCCCTTGGCGTTGTCCAGCGCTTCCTGTGTAGGCACCAGCAGCAGCTGCCGGTCGTCTTTTACCCGCAGGTCAAAGAACTGCCGGGCAGTCTCGTCTTCCAGGTACGCGCCGGTGATCGCAGAACCATTGTCCGCCGGCATCGCAAAGAGCGCCACTTCGTTCTGCTCCAGCAGGAGAAGAATGTCGATTTTCGCGTAATCGGTGCTGTAAAGCTCCGTGGTCACCTTTTTGGTGCCCAGATCAACGCCCAGCACGTCCTCGCTGCCTGCCGTTCCTGTTACGTCCACACGGCAGCGGGCAGTGAGAGTTCCATCTCCGGTGTTCAGCGACGCCACAACATAGGCCGTTCCCGCGTTCAGAGGCGTTACGCAGCCGTCGCCGCTTACTTCGATCACGTTGACGCCGTCAGGGTTCTCCACGCTCCAGACGACCGCTTTTCTGGCGTATTCCGGGAAAGACTGGAGCTGTACCGGCTCCGCGCCCACACTCAGGGTGATGTACTCCCGATCAAGCGTCAGTTCCGGGCAGGGGCCGACGGAATTGAAGTGGATTGCAGCATTCAGAAGCGGTTCGTTATACTCCGCGATTTCAATTTCATCCCACTGGGTCTTATTTCCCGCGTAATACACATCCTCCAAGCTGCCGCATTCTTTGAACGCACCCCACTCGATTTTTGTTACGCTCTCCGGAATCACGATGCTGGTCAGGCCAGTGCAGCCGGCAAAGGCAATGCCATCGATCATCGGCACGCCTTCCGGTATCACTACGCTGGTCAGGCCGGTGCAGCCATTGAACGTGCCATACCTTATTTTTGTCAGGCTTGCCGGAATCGTCACATCGGTCAAACCACCGCATAGCCCGAAGGACTCCCATCCAAGTCCTGTCACCGTCTCCGGAATGGTCACGCTGCCCGTCAGGCCGCAGCCGAGGAACGCATAGTGGCCTATGTAGGTAACGCCATCCTCGATCACCAGCTTTGTGGGAGAATAGGCATACCATGGAGCCGTCGTGTGCCTGTCCCCGTTGTCATCCGTCGTATACTCATAATCCTGCATAGTGCCTGTGCCGGAAATGGTCAGCGTACCGTCCAGTCTCAGCGTCCAGATCAGGTTCTCACCGCAGGTGCCGGATGCAACATAATTGACAGGATTCAAATGAAGCGTCGCGTTGAGAAGCGGTTCATTCTCATCCTCAATTTTTATGTTTTTCCACTGCGTCCGGCTTCCTGTGTAATATACGTCTTTCAGTCCCGTGCAATACGAAAAGGCACATTTACCAATGCTGGTCACACTTTTCGCGATTGTTATGGCGTTTAATTCGTCGCTCCAGTGAAAGGCATAGTCGCCAATGCTCGTCACACTTTCCGGGATCGTCACGTCAGTCAGTTGCCAGCAACTAAAGAAAGCCCAGTTACCAATGCTCGTCACGCCCTCCGGAATTTTATAAGCCGTGTCTGCCCTATTCGCCGGATAGGCAATCAGCGTTGTTTGATCCTTATTGAACAGGACACCATCCACGGAAGAATAGGACGCATTTCCTTCATCTACATAAATATTGCTCAGGCAGGCGGAAAAAGCAGCCTCGCCAATGCTCGTCACGCTCTTCGGAATCGTCACACTGGGCAAACCATAACAGCATCCGAATGCCCAGCCACTGATGTTCGTCACGCCCTCCGGGATCACTACACTGGTCAGGCCAACGCAGTTCAGGAAAGCGCTGTCACCGATACTGGTCACACCTTGTGGAATTGTAACACCGGTCAAGTTAAAGCAATTTGAAAACGCGCCCGCACCAATTTGGGTCAGGCCCTTCGGCAAAGTCACGCTGCCCTTGAAATCGCACCCGCAAAAGGCAGACTTGCCTATCTGTGTGACGCCCTCCTTAAACACCAGTTCCGTGGGGGCATAGCCATACCATGGAGCCGACGTGCGCCATCCGCCGCCCTCAATCTCAACATCTTCGTAATCCCACATGGCACCGGTGCCGGAAATGGTCAGAATGCCATCGCCATCGACGCTCCAGGTCAGATTCTCGCCGCAGCTGCCCGTTCCAACAGGGCTGGCAGCTTCAAAGTGGATCGTGGCATTAAGCAGCGGTTCATTATTGCCCGAAACCTCGATCTTATCCCATCTAGCCTGGCTTCCCGTGTAATACACGTCCGTCAACTTTCCACACCAGCTGAACGCCTGCTCCTCGACTTTCGTCATCCGCCACGGGATCGTCACACTGGTCAGGCTGCTGCAGTTTCTGAAAGCGCCGTAAAGAATGCTCGTCACGCTGTCCGGTATCTTCATGCTGGTCAGGCTGCTGCAGGATTCAAAAGAGCCGGTGTCAATATATGTCACGCCCTCCGGAATCGTCACGCTGGTCAGATCTCTGCAGCCGGAAAAAGCATAAGCCCAAATTTCCGTTACACTCTCGGGCACTACATAGGAAGTGCCCTCCTTTCCTGCCGGGTAGCAAAGTAGGAGCGTGTGCTCCTTATTGAACAGAACGTTGTCCACAGAATCGTAGGCTGTATTTCCGTCCACAACAATGCTGCTCAGGCTGCTGCAGCCAGAAAAAGCGGCACGGCTGATATCCTTCACGCTTTCGGGAATCGTCACACTGGTCAGGCCTTTACAGCCCAAAAAAGCGCCCCATCCAATGCTTGTCAGATTATTGGGCAGAGTCAGGCTGCCTGTAAAACCGTTGCAATTAAAGAACGCTGCAGCGCCGATGCTCGTCAAGCCTTCCGGAAGCACCAAACTGCCCGTAAAACCATGGCAATTTTCAAAAGCGTCTCTGCCGATACTGGTCAGGCTTTCCGGAAGCGTTAGACTCCCTGTAAAATTCATGCGCTCGAAAGCCGTGTTGCCTATATACGTAATGCCCTCACTCAGCACCAGATTTGCAGGAGAATAGCTATACCAGGGAGCCGATGTGTGAGAGTCGTCTTCCTCATAATCCCACATAGCGCCGGTGCCGGAAATGGTCAGAGTACCACCCTCGACATCGATGCTCCATGTCAGATTTTCGCCGCATTCGCCGGACGCGACTGCACCGTCATCCTCCGACAAGGCGTAAGTATCCACCAGAGTTTCCTCCGGAAGCGTCTCATCCGCGGATGTTTCTTCCGTAGGCGTTGTTTCCGGCTGGGTAGGCGCGGTGGTTTCCTCCTCCGCTGCGGTCGCCTCAGTGGTGGGAACCGTTACCGGCTCGGGCGGCTGAGTCGCGGAAACCTCTGTCGCACCCTCCTGCGGTTGGGTCTCCTCCGCCGATACCTTCGGCGGCAGATAGGAAACCAAAGTCAATAAAACCATCAGACAAGCAAGGATTCGTTTGAACATGGTGCAGTCCCTCTTTCTATGTTTCCGCCCCGGCGGAAACATGAATTTTTTATGAACTAATTATAGCACTATCGTATCATATTTTCCACTGTTTTTTCAGAACTCTGGCTAAAATTTTTATACTTCTTTTTCAGCAGACTTCACAAATGCGCTTCCCTATCAATGTCCGCCACAGCAAAAAGCTCCCACATACCTGCCGTATCAGGTATGCGGGAGTTTACTATGCGATTAGATTCTTGCGACGCCGGACTTCCGGGCGGCTTCTGCCACGGCCTTGGCAACGGCGGGGCCGACTCTGGGGTCAAAGGCGGCGGGGATGATGTAGTTCTCGTTCAGCTCTTCGTCGGAAATCAGATTCGCCAGGGCGTTGGAGGCGGCAATCTTCATTTCCTCGTTGATGTCGGAAGCGCGAACGTCAAAGGCACCCCGGAAAATGCCGGGGAAGGCCAGAACGTTGTTGATCTGGTTGGGATAGTCGCTGCGGCCGGTGGAAACCACTCTCGCGCCGCCTGCCTTGGCCTCGTCCGGGAAAATCTCCGGGGTGGGGTTGGCGCAGGCAAAGATGATGGCGTCCTTATTCATGGTCTGCACCATTTCCTTCGTCACCATGCCGGGGGCGGACACACCGATGAACACGTCGGCGCCTACCAGCATATCGGCAAGAGAACCGGCCTTCCTGTCCAGATTGGTGTCCTGCGCCATCTCTTCCTTGATCCAGTTTAAGCCCTCACGACCGGCGTAGATCGCGCCCTTCCGGTCGCACATGGTCACGTTCTTGAAGCCGGAGGACAGCAGCAGCTTCACGATGGCGATCGCCGCAGCGCCGGCGCCGGAGGTGACGATCTTCACGTCTTCCTTCTTCTTGCCCACGACCTTCAGCGCGTTGGTCAGACCGGCCAGGGTGATGACAGCGGTGCCGTGCTGGTCGTCGTGGAAGATGGGAATGTCGCACTTTTCCTTCAGCTTCCGCTCGATCTCGAAGCACCGGGGCGCAGAAATGTCCTCCAGGTTGATGCCGCCGAAGGAGCCGCTCATCAGGTACACGGCGTTGACGAACTCATCCACATCGTGGGTCTTGACACACAGGGGGAAGGCGTCCACGTCGGCAAAGGCCTTGAACAGGGCGCACTTGCCCTCCATAACGGGCATACCGGCCTCGGGGCCGATGTCCCCCAGACCCAGAACGGCGGTGCCGTCGGTAATCACGGCGCACAGATTATGGCGGCGGGTCAGCTCATAGGACTTGCTGATGTCCTTCTGGATTTCCAGGCAGGGCTGGGCGACGCCGGGGGTGTAGGCCAGGGACAGGTCGTCCTTGGTCTTGCAGGGTACCTTGCAGATGACCTCGATCTTGCCGCCCCACTCCTTGTGAAGCCGCAGGGACTCTTTTGCGTAATCCATAATTTTTCTCCTTTGTCGATACAATAATTTATGATTTTACCATTACGGAAATGCCGTTGGGAATCAGGGTGACAGAGGCGTTCTCGCCCTTGTCGCGCTTCGCCATGGCCATGGCGGTTTCCAGATCAGGGGCGTAGTCCAGCTTCATTTCCCGGAGGGTCTTCTCCATTTCCGGACGGGAAACGAAGATCACCCGGTGCTTCATGAGGATTCTCGCCAGAATCTGGCTCTCCCACTGGTCGGGAATGGTCTCCGACTGGGGGGTATTGACGCACTGCTCAAAATGCGCCGCAGGGGTTTCGCAGTCCCGGAGGGAGGTATAGAAGCCCTCGCCGCCGGTGCCGTCGGCCAGCTCGGCGCACATGATCAGCACCGCGCCCTCCTTGGCGGAAGCCTCCGCCGCCGTCAGCCCCTTGACGCTCTGGTAGATGTTCTGATCCAGCGGCGCGCCGCCGTTGGAGGTGACGACGATGTCTCCGGGGACGGCCTGCACCTCGCAGTACTGCCGCAGAAACGCCACACCGGCTTCATGCGCCTTCCGGAAGTCTCCCGCGAAGGCCGCAACCGTCTTTTTCTCCTCGTCGATGACCACATTGACGATGTACGCCAGCTTTGCCATCTCCGCCGCCGCTACCATATCCCGGTGAAGGGGGTTGCCCTCCAGAATGCCCGTGCGGGCATAGGGCGAAGCGATGAACGCGCCGCAGTGGTTGCCCAGCACCGTCATCTTATCGCAGACGCCGGGCAGGATGCTCTTCCGCCCGCCGGAGAAACCGGCGAAGAAGTGCGGCTCAATGAAGCCCTCCGCAATGAGCAGGTCGGTGTCCACCGCCGTCCGGTCGATGACCAGGGGCGCGCCGGAGGGCAGGACGCCGATTTGGACGTTGGAATCCGGGTCAAAGGCGTCGTGAACGACGATTTTCTCGGAACCCGCAATTTCCTTCCCCAGCTTTGCTTCCAGCTCGGCGGTGGTGGTGAGCCGGTGGAAACCGGTGGCTACCAGCAGCGTCACCCGAATCTCCGGATTCCCCTGCCGGAGCTGCGCCAGCATGGGGGGCAGGATGTCCCGGCTGGGCACGGGGCGGGTGTGGTCGGAAATGATGATGGTACAGCGCTTCTTCCCTGCCGCGAGAGCGGCCAGGGTGGGCGTTCCCATGGGCGACGCCATGGCTTCCTCCACCAGCTCCCTGCCGGTGCGGTCGCTTTTCAGCTCGTCCACACGGGAGGTCAGCAGACCGTTATAGGGAAATGCAACATCCAGATGGCTTTTGCCGTAAGGAATCGCGATCATAAAGAATCCTCCCACACGTTTGTCATCGGGAACCGGCGGTTGGCCGGTTCCCAATTATGTTTTTTAATAGTTGCCCTTGAAAACGTCCTTCTTGACGGGAGGACGGTAATCGCCGAAGTAAGCGCCAAAGTCCATGCCCAGATAGTTGCACAGGTCAAGCACTTCCACCATGGTGTTGTCGTTGACGGGGATGCCGTTTTCCATGATGCGCTTCACCGCGGCAACTTCCTTCTCGCCGTGGGTGTAGATACGCTCCTGACCGTCGGCCTTGGGCGCGTCCCGCAGCTCCTGCAGGTACTTAGAGAAATGCTCCTTGATGGCGGCGGGGTCGCCGAAGTAGGCAGGGTTGATGGCCATGAAGCCATGGCAGATCTGACCCTTTCCGCCGGTCATGCAGTAATTGGAGGTAGCGCCCATGGACAGGATGGAGGAGAAGATCTCACACAGCATACCGTAGCCGTAGCCCTTGTGGCTGCCCAGCTGCTCCGTGGAGCCGCCCAGAGGCATGATGCCGCCGCCCTTCTTCGCCACGATGTTCGCCAGCACGTCGGGGGCATTGGTGGAGGGATGACCGTCCTTGTCCAGCGCCCAGCCTTCGGGCAGGGGCTTTTCCATCTTGTTGTACATCTCCAGCTTACCGCGGGTGACGACCGTGGTGGAAGCGTCGAAGAAGAAATCATAGGGCTCGGCGGGGAACGCGCAGGCGATGGGGTTGGAGCCCAGCATGGCCTTCCGGGCAAAGGTGGGAACCATGATTGCTTCGCTGTTGGTGCAGGAGAAACCCATCAGACCTTCCTTGCAGGCCATCTTGGCATAGTAACCGGCGATGCCATAGTGGTTGGAGTTCCGGACGGAGATGATGCCCACGCCGGTGGTCTTGGCCTTCTCAATGGCCATTTCCATGGCCTTATGGGAAACCAGCTGTCCCATGGCCTCATGGGCGTCGATGACGGCGGAGCTGGGGGTCTCGAACACCACTTCGGGCTTGGCATGGACGTCGATCATGCCTTTTTCGATGCACTTGTGGTAGCGGACCATCCGCTGCATACCGTGGGACTCGATGCCGTACAGGTCGGCAGTCAGCAGAACGTCCTGAATGATATCGGCCTCCGCTTCAGTGAAGCCGAACTTCTGGAACGCTTCCATGCACAGCCGGTGCAGGGTGTCATAGGACCAGTGTTGATATGCCATAAGAGTACCTCATTTCTTAAATTTTTTTGTTGTTTTCCGGTGTTCCGCGGGAAGCCGAACCTCCGGAATGCTTTCCTGCACAGCCGGTGCAGGGTATCATAGAACCAGTGTCTGTACTTTATAAGAATACATTATTTTGGGAGCTTTTTCAATTATAATTTTTGGATTCGCTTATAATTTTCCAATATTCAGCTCCCGCTCGTGGAGGATCACGCCGCTATTCTTCAGCGTCTGCTGCAGCTGCCGGATATCCATTACGGAAAAATCCTCCGTCAGCGCGGCCGCGGTACCGGCAGCCTGTCCGGTGACAGCGCAGCAGGGGATCACCCGCATGATATCCCACATGGCGTCCGTCACGGAGGTACACCGCCCCGCCATGATCAGATTCTTCACCTTGGCGGAATACAGCGTGGAAAACGGGACCTCGTAAATCGGCCCCCGCTTTCTCCAGTCGGAGACCATGCCGACGGAATCGGCGAAATATTTGTGAATTTCCCCTTCGTCCAGCGTATATTCCCCCTGAATCCGTCGGGTCATACGCAGTTGGGGCATGGTCGCAATGGCGGTAGGCACCCACGAAGGGTCGCTGCGGCGCTTCTTCCGGATGTCATTCAGGGTCGATGCGTGGGAATACTGCATCATTTCCGACACTTCCCCACAGCCCAGTCCGCCGAACCGGCGGTCAAGCAGGGGGCGCGCCGTCCGTCCGGCGTCTTCCTCCGCCGGAACGTCTGAAAAGCCCAGCATGTTGAGCCGGTAACCCTCGCTGCCCTGAGAGTAGTACCACGCCGCCAGAATGTTGCCCTGCTGATTGGTTTCTGTCGACGCGCCGGCAAGATGGGCAATGCAGGCGTCTCCCGTGGCGTCCACCACGGTGCGGGTGCATATCCTCTGCCTGCCGGAGATGCTTTCCACGATGACCGAATGAATGCGGTCTTCCCGCACCTCCGCGTCCACAGCGTAACAGCCGTAGAGAATCTTCACCCCCGCCTTTACCAGTTCCTGCTCGGCCAGAATGGCAAAGAGCCATGGGTTATAGCGCACACGGAAGCGGTGATCCTTTTCCGTCCGCCCCGCCGGGTCTGCGCTGTCCAGCCAGTTGGCGGGGTATTCGTCCTCCGCGCCCATGGAAATGGACAGCCTGAGCAGTTCCTCCGCCAGTCCGAAGGAAACCTGATGGCCGACACCGTCACACAGCGGGAGATAAATAGTGACCAGTCCCGCCGTCCCCAGACCGCCCAGAATGTACTGCTTTTCCAGCAGAATCACCCGTTTCCCCAGCCTTGCCGCCGCCAGCGCGGCGGAAATTCCGCCGAACCCGCCGCCGCAGACCAGCACGTCGCAGCTGTCCAGAATCGGTATTTCCTTTGTCATGGCTCACCCCCGGTAAATGGGCGCCAGCGCGTCATGCACCGCCTTGTATTTCAGGAACAGCTTCTCGTAAAGTTCGTGGGTCGCCGGGTCGGGCTTGGAAACGGAGTCGATCTCCACGCAGGTTTCCGCCGCGTGGGCAAAGCTGTCAAACCAGCCGATGCCTACGGCGGTCAGCATGGCCGTACCGAAGGAGGAATCGTCCACCTTGACCTTCTGCAGCTCCAGTCCCAGAATATCCGCCACGATCTGACGCCAGAGCATTCCCTTCGCGCCGCCGCCGATGATGCGCACCCGCTTCATTTCCACGCCCAGTCCGTTCAGGGTGTTCAGGCAGTCCTTCAGGCTCATGGCGACGCCCTCCAGCGTAGCCCGGGTGAAGTGGGCAGTGGTGTGGCTGGAACTGATGCCGGTATAGCTGCCCTTCAGGTCCGGGTCATTGTAGGGCGTCAGCTCGCCGTTTAAGTAGGGGTGGAACATCAGGCCGTCGCTGCCCGGAGCGATCTTCTCCGCCGGAACGTTCAGCTCACTGAACGGCTCCCGGCCGATGGTGTCCCGATACCAGCGGTAGCTGGCGGCACAGCTGGCCGTGGCCGTGCCGGGATACCACAGCCCCGGAACCACATGGCGGTAATTGAAAATGAATTTGGAATCCAGCGCATGATCGGTCACGATGCAGATACGCCCGGCGGTGGCCAGCTTCACCGTGGCGTGACCCGGTTCCACATTGCCCGCCGCGAAAAGCTCCATCACCGTGTCCGTAGTGCCTACCAGCACCCGGGTTCCCTCCGCAAGGCCGAACTCCGCTGCCCGTTCTCCGGTCATGGTGCCCGCCACATCCGTGGGTCTGCACAGACGGGGCAGCCATTCCTTCCGGATGCCGCCCACGGCGCACAGTTCCTCCGACCAGCGTTCCCGCCTGGTGTCGTAGAACATGGAGCCCTCCGCGTCGATGGTATCCGTCTCCATGGCGCCGGTCATGCGGAAGCGCAGGTAGTCCTTGGCAAAAAGAAGGTAGCGGATCTGCCCCCAGATTTCCGGCTCGTGCTTACGCAGCCACATCAGCTGAGGCAGCGTCCAGACCGTGGTGGGGGCGTTCACCGCCTGATCCATAATGGTATCCAGGCAGGTGTCCTTCAGCTCCTGCACCTCGTCCTTGCTGCGCTGGTCCGTCCAGAGGATCGCCCGGCGCAGTACCTGTTTCTGCTCGCCCAGCAGCACTGCCGTATGGGTGGCCGCATCAAAGGACAGAGCCTTGATCCGCTCCGCCCCGACGCCCGCCGTTTTCAGAATATCCCCGAAGGCGGTCTTGAACGCCCGGCACCAGTCCTCCGGGTCCTGCTCACACCAGCCGACGTGAGGATAATAGGTGGGATACTCACAGCCGGCGGTGGCAGCGATCTTCCCTTCCCGGCTGAGCAGCGTCAGCTTTACGCTGCCGCTGCCGATATCCACACCCAAAACGTAATCTGTCATATACGCACCATCCTATTGAAGATGCCCCGGATGAACCTATGCAGCTGTTCATCCGGGGATAAAAGGAAATTATTTGACCCAGTCGTGCTCCGGGTCGTTGCTGCGGTTGAAGCCCTGATAGTCGCCCGCCATCAGCCACAGGAAGTAGGTCTGGTAGCCGGGAGTAGAGACGGTGGTGTGGTAGCCGTAGGGGAACTCCACCAACTCGTCGTTCTTCACCCGGTAGGCCTCATCCAGGGAGCCGTCGGCGGTGTACAGGCACTGCACGGCAAAGCCCTGCTTGGGGTCAAACAGGAAGTAGTAAATTTCCTCGGCGATGCACTCGGCGGGCATATTGTCTTCGTCGTGCTTGTGGGGCGGGAAGCCCGCCCAGTTGCCCTCGGTGCAGTAGGCCTCGCCGATGGTCAGAACTTTTGCGTTGGAATTGCCGTCGATGATGAAGCTGGTCTCTCTCTGGAAGGGAACGCGGCCCAGCAGCTTCAGCACCACATGATCCTCCCGAAGCACCTGCGGGGCGGTCTTTTCCTTCACGGGTGTGCCGCAGACGGCGATCTTGATATGGTCGATGGCTTCGATTTCCAGATGCTGCTCCCGGGGCATGTAGAAGCTCTCGGCCTTCCGGTTTTCAAACACATTGGCGCGGTTGCCGATGTTCTCATGGCGCTCACCGTCGAAGGAAACGTTGCAGTGGCCCTCCAGCATGATGAAGGCAACTTCCCGGTCTCCGGTGTCAAACGGCAGTTTCTCCCCGGCGTCCAGCTCGATGATGCCGAACTCCAGCTTTTTCAGGCTGCACTCGCCGATCTTGCAGATGGGCGTGTAGCCCTTGGCGGGAACATAGGTTTTCTTGTAATTCATAAGTTTTCCTCCTTAAGAAGTTTATCAACAACGGCCTCCCAATCTCCGACGATGCCATAGTCGGCATAGTCGAAAATCGGTGCCTTCGGGTCCGAATTGATGGCGACGACCTTCCCGGAGCCGGACATACCGGCCAAGTGCTGCACCGCGCCGCTGATTCCCACGGCGATGTACAGCTTCGGGCAGACCGTAATGCCCGTCATGCCCACCTGACAGCGGTAGGGCACGAACCCCGCCTCCACAGCCGTGCGGGACGCACCCAGACTGCCCCCCAGCTTTTTTGCCAGCGCTTCCAGCTTTTCAAAGCCCGCCTTGGAGCCGACGCCCATGCCCCCTGCTACGATGATTTCCGCCTGAGACAGGGGCTTTCCCTGAGCAAAGCTTCCGAAAGAATGGAGCTTCACCCGCTCGTCTGGGGTATAGGTGATGGTTTGCACGTCCGGCGTTTTGGCCGCCTGCTTCTCCAGACGGAACGTTCCCGGGCGGACGGTGGCCATCTGAATTTCACTTAACGAGCGGATGTCCGCCATCAGGGAATTTCCAAATGCCGGACGGGTCTGAATCAGCTGCTCCCCCTCCATACGCAGGGCGGTGCAGTCCGCCGTCAGTCCCGCGTCCAGCTGCCACGCAAGCATGGGCATAATATTCCGCATCCGCACCGTCGCCGGAGCCAGAACGATCTGGCTACCCCATCGGCGGATCGTCTCCGACAGAAAGGCGGCAAAAGCGCTTTCGTCCCCAATTTCCGGGGCGCTGAGTTCAAAAATGCGGCCTGCGCCATATTCCGCGGCGGTTTCAGCCTCCCCCGCCGGAACCAAAGCCCGCAGTTCGCCGCCGGAAAGCCGGGCGGCCTTGCTGAGCAGGCCCTTATCCACGCCGAAGGGGCATAACACCAGAATCTCCTTCATGGCCGCACCTCCCGCAGAAGCACGCGCAGATTCCGCACACCCGCGTCCAAATCCGTTTCCTTTGGCCCCCGGCGCAAACCGGGGAAGCGGGATTCCATTGTCACGACCTTGGTAAGCGACCCTTTCAGGCCGCAGTCCTCCGGGGTCAAACCCAGATCGGCGGCTGTCAGAATTTCCACCGGGGTTTTCCTTGCCCGGCGCATTCCCAGAATTCCGGCAAGACGCAGCGGATAGGAATAGCTGCTGAAGCTGACCATCGCTGACCCGGAAACTGTCAGGTTCTGAACGCCGTCCTCCAGCCGCCGGGTGACCAGCAGTTCGTCCCCCGCCGCTTCCACTTTCTCCGCATTGGAGATGCAGGGAAGCCCCAGCGCCGCCGCCAGTTCGCCGGGAACCTGCCCGGTCTCCCCGTCGATGGCCTTGCAGCCGCAGAAAACGGCATCAAACGGCCCCAGCTTTTCCGCCGCCGAAGCCAGCGCCCGGGCAGTCGCCCGGGTGTCCGCCCCGGCCATGAGACGGTCGGTAATGAGTACCGCCCGATTGGCCCCCCTTGCCAGCAATTCCAGCAATGGGCCCTCCAGTTTTGGAGGGCCCATTGTCAGGACTGTGACACTGCCATCCCTGTCCGCCAGGCGGAAAGCGGCCTCCAGCGCGGACTCATCCGCAATATTCCATTGCAAACTGGCCCCATCCCGCTTTAACCGGTGCTGACCGTCCACCTCAACAGAGGAGGAAACGGGTACCGCCTTTACACAGACAAGAATGTGTTTCATATTCGTTTTACAGCAGCGCGCCGAACAGGTCTACCAGCTGATAGCCCTCGGGAACGCACAGGCTGAAGCACAGCCATGTTTCGGGACACGCCACCAGCATCGCCTTGGCATCGGTGCGGGTCAGATCATCCCAGCGGCCGCCCGCAATGCGGGTCACCAGCTCGGGCATATAGCCGTAGGCAACGGCGGTGCCGCAGGACTTCGCCAGCTTCTCGTGATTGAACATCTCCGTCAGCTCGTAGCCCGCGGCCTTGGCAATACTGCGCACCGGGGCGAACTCGTGGAAGGTGCGCGCCAGACGGTCGTCATCGTGGCAGGCGCCCAGCGTGCCCAGCGCGGCCTTGGCGGCCAGCTTCTTCTCTTCCAGCAGCTTTGCGACGAAAGCGGTGGCGGTGGTGACACCGGCGGTGATCTCACAGCCCCACTCAGGGTACTTCTGGGTCATGATCTCGGCGTCGTAGCTGTCCAGAACCACGACGGGAAGACCCGTTTCGTTCAGCGCCTTGGCGCACACTTCGGCCTGCTTGCGGACTTCCTCGGTGTAGCCCATCAGGTCGCCCAGCATCACGCCGGAGGCAGGCTCATTGGCAAGAACCTTGGCGGAAACGCCCGCCTTTGCCAGCAGCGCCAGCAGATGCTTCGCCATTTCCGGAACCTTGATGGCGGCGACTTCGCCGATGTACACCAGAACGTCAGTGCCGTCCTGACCGTAGGAGGGCTTCTCCACACCGTAGATGTTGCCGGTGGTCTCCACGTTTTCGATCAGATTCATGACGCTCTCCGGAGCGACCTCGCTGACCACGGCTTCGGTGCGGGCTTCCCGGATGAACAGCGGCGGCTGATAGCCGGTGGCGCAGTCATTGGTGCAGGCGTCGCACAGCAGGCACTCGTACATGGCCTGACCCATATCCTTGTCAAACTCCTGTGCCTTCTTGTTGACCATGCTCAGCAGCAGGCCCTTGGCGCGGGGGGTGTTCAGTTCCTTACCGGTCTGGTGCTGGACAGGGCACAGATGGCGGCACATCCAGCAGAAGCGGCACTTTTCCGCATGATGCAGGGCATTCTGACTAATCATATTGTTACCTCCTATCCTTTCCTTACAGACCCAGCTTATAGGGGTTCATGATACCATTGGGGTCAAGCTCCTTCTTCAGCGCCTGCAGCACCTGAATGGCGGGGCCGTACTGCTCTTTCACCAGACGGGACAGCTTCAGGCCGACGCCGTGGTGATCGTTCAGCACGCCGCCGTTGGCCAGCGCCGCGCGGACGCCGCAGTTCCAGACCTGATTGTGCAGGCGGAGGGCTTCCTCGGGGTCCTTTGGGGGATTGTCGATGATGAAGCGGGAATAGTTCATGGCGCCCCAGTCGTACCAGTGGGAGCTGTGGGAGATGAAGCGGACGCCGTACTCCTTGAAGTTATCCTCCACGGCAGCCTTCATTGCCCGGTAGATCTTCTCGATATTGTCGTGGGTCGCCACGGTATCCAGCGTGCCGAACATCTGGGGCAGATCCATAATGTTGTCGGGATAGAAGAAGGTAATGCGGTTCTGGAACCACTTTTCGCCGTATTCCGTGCCCAGATCTTCCGCGCCGTACTTCTTGGCGATGTCCAGAACGATCTCCAGCTCAGCGGCGACGACCTTCTCGTAGCCTTCCAGCGTCAGGTTCAGGAAGGAGCCGCGCTTCTCAAAGCCGATGATCTTCTTGATGATGGAGACGGTCTCCGCCTCGTCGAACAGACGCACGATGGAGGGCTTCACCGCCTGCACGATCTCCCGGCAGGCCTGATAGCCCACATGGATGTCGGAGAACAGGAACGCATGGTGGATGCGGGTCTCGGGCTGCTTGACGATCTTGAACTTGGCCTTGGTCATGATGCCCAGAGTACCCTCAGAGCCGACGAAGAAGGGGATCAGGTTGGGGCCGGAGGAGTGCTTCGGCACGGGCAGGGTGTTGATGATATCGCCGTTGGGCAGAACCACTTCCAGAGACAGGCACATATCGTCCATCTTGCCGTACTTGGTGGAGAGAATACCGATGCCGTTGTGCGCCAGCGCGCCGCCCACGGTGCAGCAGGTCATGCAGGAGGGCAGGTGCATCACGGAGTAACCCTTTTCGTTGACCAGATCTTCCAGCGTGGCAAAAATCATGCCGGTCTCGCAGGTGACGAAGCCCGCCTCGGTGTTCAGCTCGATGAGCTTGTCCAGACGCTTGATGTCCAGCAGAATGCCGCCGGCCACCGGCAGAGCGCCGCCCTGACTTCCGGAGCCGCCGCCCCATGTGGTGACGGGAATTTTATAGTAGTTGGCAATCTTCATGACCTTGGATACTTCCTCGGTGGTGCCGGGGCGAACGATGATATCAGGCATGGGACCCTGCTCACCGGCATCCTGCCATTTCCGGCTGAGCCAGAAATAGTCCACGGAATATACCGCACGTTCAATTTCCTTGGTGGATACGTTTTCTACACCGACCGCGTCCTCCAACTCGGAACGGATCATGTAGAACATCAAAGACTTGTCTTGCATGGTGCTTCTCCCTTTCTGATTTTGTAATGAAATTTCACATTTGAGAATCATTTTTCGCTTAGAATTGTATTCGCATTACATCCTCGTCATAAATATAGCACATTGTAATCAGATTTTCAAGCACCGGCAAGAATAATTGTAACGAAATTACACCTCCAGATTTAGGCATTTCGCCAATTCTGTCAAGAACCTCCTCAGTATTTCAGGCTTTCCATACTCTTTTCGATTTGCAGGGACTTTGCCCCATCCGTCCGCATGGCGATATAAGTGTAGATGGAGTCCGCGATGGTCAGCGCCGCCACGCGGGAGGCGATGGACACGACCCGGTATTTTGTCTCCTTGGAGTTCGTGTTCAGGCTGATGTCCGCCAGCTTGGACAGGGGATTTTTGCCCGCGCTGGTCAGGGAGATGACTTTCGCCCCCCGGTGCTTCGCGGTCTGGGTGCTGTCCACCACGCAGCGGGAGCTGCCGGAGTGGCTGACGGCGAATACTGCGTCCCGCTCGTCCAAATAATTGCAGGCGATCACCTGCAAATGGGGGTCGGTGTAGACCGCGGCGTTCAGGCCAAGCCGCAGCAGCTTGTGGTGCAAGTCCATGGCCACGGGGGCGGAGCCGCCCAGACCGAAGATCACGATTTTCCGGGCGTTCATCAGCAGCTGCGCCGCCGCCGCCAGCGTTTCCGGCTCCAGCATGTCCCGGGTGAACTGCAAGGCCAGCACGGCGCTCTGGAACACCTTGTCCCGCACTGCCTGCACGGAATCCTCGGCGCTGATCTCCTCGTGGATGATCTCGTCCGGAGAAACCGTCGCCTGCGCCAGCGTCAGCTTCAGGTCCTCATAGCCGCTGAAGCCCAGCTTCTTGTAAGCCCGAACAACCGTGGGGTCTGAGACGCCGCAGGCATCCGCCAGCGCCGCCACCGACAGGTCGATGATCCCCCGGGGATTTCCCCGGATATACTCCGCCACTTCCCGCTCGGATTTGCTGAGGTTTGGAAGGGAATTTTCGATTCTCAGCAGCAGCGCCGCCAGAGAGGTATTCTGTACCGCCATGCCCGTTACCGTCCTTCTCAATTTTATGAAAACAGTATAGCATAGTCTTTTTCAAAAAGGAAGCAAGAAATTCCCAAGGCCAGTGAGCCTTGGGAATTTTCCATTGGTTACGGAAACCATCGACTCTGCCGGTGGAGGCGTCCCGTAAAAAAGCTTCAGCTTCAAGCATTGAACACAGCGAGCTGCTAACAGAGGCTTTCAGCAATAGGAAGCTTCTGTCAGAACAGTAATAGCCTGTTCACAGGCTGTAGGGCAAGTAATGTAAGCAAACTAGATTTCAATGTGTCTGAGACGCTTGCCAATAATAGGCCCTCATAGAGCCAACTCATGCCATCGGCTTGGCCGGTGGTTATGACTTTAGTAGCAAAATATTCTGGCATTTATGACACTTTAGCTCTTTCTTTTCGATTATTATTATGATACAATTATTTTAAGGCGATACCGTGCAATTGTGCCTTCGGCGGGTATTTTGCCGAATTGTGCGGTGTAGCCTCAGGAAACAATCATCCATAATGAATAGCGACCAAATCAACGGAGTAATTTATGGATAACATTAAAGTTGACGCTTATTTGCCATTATGTGAACAATATAATTCGTTAGCACAGTCTTTCTTTCAACAGCACCTCTATTTTAAAAACGAATCGAAACAACTTGGAAAATCCGTGGACTATTTCGATAATCCGATTCAAGCATTAAAACAAAATGAATGTGCAATAGCTATGCTTCAAGCGGCAATTTGCGCTGTTGTTTTTGAAGCATTTGCCATAGAGTCTTATACTAATTTTTTCGGAGCATATAGATTGGGAAATTCCTTATATTACTCAAACTATGAATCCGGAGAAAAAGGAAAAAGATACTCTACCCTTTGTAAGATAAAGATGCTGTGTAGAGACAAATTCAAATCACCCTACCCAACAGGCGGCACCCATTTTACAACTTTAAAGTCATTGTTTGATAAACGAGATAAACTAGCGCATAATAAGCCAAAGGGATATGAGTTTACTGTCACTGAAAGTCATTGTTTTGATGATTACTATGAGGCCATGTCGGAATTATCTTTCATCTATGAAAACTTGGAGAAAGAAATGGCTCTGTATAGCGAAGTAAAAGAAAATCTCGCTGCCGCAAGTGGGCAGCAAGAGCCAATTGCAGAATGGATTAGCAATGCCCAAGATGCAATAGCAAAAAGCATCGCCAACATGATAACATGATTAATACCTAATTCTCGGACTATCAAAAAAAGAGAAAATGTATGTTTGGATTGTCAACGAAAGAAATACTTTTTAAATCAATTGTTAACGCTTGCCGCAACTGTGAAAACACATACAAAAACTCCATAATAGAAAATTTAGATGGGCTGAAAAATGCAGATAATGGAACCTCTAAAAGGAATGCATTCGTTGCTCGTCGAAAATACTTAGATGATGTTTCCAATAAAGTAATAGATTCTTTCCGCTTAAGTTCCCCTACTATCTTTGCACGGATACAACTTGTGCTTCGTTCCCCTTCAATGTGTGGATTAGAGGGATTAAACTCCGAAAATGGATTCATGGCAGGTAGTCTTTTTGCTGTATGTTATTTTGTTATAAAAAATAACATTGCGCCTAGCAAAATATGTATTCGGTTAAATCATATTCAAAACGACATAATGGAACAGGTTCTACACGACGTCGCAGAGGAATACAATCTATGACATCAGTTCTGTTTTGGATACTTATCGCTATCAAAGCAAGTGTCAAACCCCGGTGACCAGGAAAATGGGTACGTATCAGCGTCAGTCTTGGGAATCACGGCGCTTATTTTTGTTTGATATGCCATTTCCAGAAAGGTTCCTTCTTTCCGTTCAGGAGAAGCTTATAAATCTCGTTTTGCAGAGGAAGCCGTCTGCCTTTGGGGTATTTTTCCCGGTATTCCTGCGCCAGCTGCGTCTTTTCCTCCCCACTCAGCTCCCCGATCAGATCTTTTGCGTAGTTCTGGATGGCAATCAAGTACCATTCCGCCTGACTTCCCTGATGCTCCGCTGCGGAAAACAGGAGGAGCCGCACCACCGCAGCCGTCTGGGCATGATCCGCCTGCGCGGAAGCATAATTCCTCGCCCACTCCCCCACTGCCTCATAAAAAGCGGCGTGCTTCGGGCTTTGCTCCACCTGAAGGCCGAGATAAAAGGCGATCTTCTTCCCTGCCATCTGGTTTTCCTGCGTCCACTTCACATACTCGTCAATTAATTTCTGTAACTGTTCCATATGTACACCTCATTTCTATATACCACAATAACAGCCAAAGCCGGGTATTGTCAATCATTATTTCTGCCGATATTGACATTTTGGAAAAAATACCGTATCCTTGTACAAAAGCGAAGGAGGCTACCCTATGAGCAAACAGAATAAATCTACACAGGTCGGAAACCGTATTATTCTGAACGGCACCGCTCTGCTGCTTCTTGCGTATATGTTGGCGAAAATCGTTCAGGCATATATTGCCGGCGGTGCCGACGCCCCCAGCGTCAAGGTTTTGCTGCTCGGCATCGTCGTGCTCGGCGGCGGCATTGTCTTCGTCGTGCGGTATCTGGTCCTGCTGCTGAAAGAATACTACCGCAAGCCGGAGGATTCTTCGGAGAAGGAGCAGTAATCCGTTTTTCCCGTTTTTGTGACAATATCCCCTTAAAATTGCAATAAAAAATGTTCCATTCAAAAAGAATGGAACATTTTTTGTTGCTTACACGATCCCCCGTGCGATATCCTCCGTCATGCACAGGCGCACGTCGGGCAGTCTGCGAAGCAGAGAACCCGGCCACTGGGGAACCATTTCCCCATGCAGCACATGCTTCAGCGGCCCGCTCTGCCATGGGCGGTTCAGCGCGATATACACCTTTTCAGAAGACAGTATCTGCTTCATGCCCACGGTGATGCACCATTCCGGCATTCCCGCCAGATCGCCGCGCTGGTAGCCGAAGGCATTGACCGCCCGGGTCTCCCGGCTGATGGGCAGCACACGGGTCCCCAGATCGGCATACGCGTCCGCGGTGATGGGATCGTCGGCTTCCGCCGCCTCGTTGAAGGCCACATGACCGTTGATGCCCAGTCCGCCAAAGCACATATCCACGCCGCCCAAACCGGCGATCAGCTCGTCGTACTCTTTTTCATGTCCCGGCTCCGGGAAATGCCGCTGAGACTCCGGCATGACCAGACTCTCATCCACCCGGTCATAGAATTCTCGCTTCATCCGGCCGTGGAAGCTCATGGGGTCGTCCTCGCTGATCCACTGGGTCGGAGAAACCAGATACTCGTCCATGTTGAAGAAGTGGACGTTTTTCAGAGATACCCGCTGGCTGTTGATCAGCTTCGCCAGAATGGGGTACTGATCCGTAGGCCCCACCGGGACAATAAACACCGACGGCTTCCCCGCCTGGTTATTTTTGACGATCTCCTCAAACATGGTCAGCGCCATGTCAAAGTACACGTCCCATTCCTTTTCCACCACACGGCAGGAAACTCCGTTGATTACCTTTTCCAATGCTTTCCGCCTCCTGATTATCTGATCGGATTGATCTTCCAGTTTTCCCCGTAAATTCCCGGGAACGCGCCCCGCTCGATGAGACCGGTGTTCGCCTCGTGTCCCAGCAGCCATTTGTTGGCCGCCCAGAGCTTATTCACCTTCTGCTCCGGGGCAATGGACAGATTCGTTCCACGCTGCAATCCCACGATGCAGCTGAAGCCGCTGCCCGTCACCTCACAGGGGCAGAAATGCAGGGTGTCCGAATACACCTCGATCATCTCGCCCTGCGCCAGATAAAACGCCTGCACTTTGTCCGCGTTCAGCCGGCCGTCCTCGTCCAGATCTTCCCGCTTCGCCAGCAGCAGAACCAGCTCCCGGACGGCGATGTTGAACTCATTGCAGGCATGCCACTCCAGAGCGTTGAGCTGATTGGAATGCCCCCAGCACAGGCCGATCTGCTCGTCCAGACCGCCGCAGTGGTCTTCCCGCAGCTTCGCCGCCGCCGGAATCTCGTCCAGTTCCGGGGTCGAAGCAACGTACTTGCTCCCCGTCTCCGGGAACGGGATGGTCTCCGCCGCCGCGCAGAACGCGGAAGTGTCCTCCTGAATCACGCTGCCGTAGCGCCGGAACGCCGCTTCATGGATGGTGTGGATCTGAATATGGGGATTTGCCGCCCGTAATTTCTGCAAATTATCCATCGTACACAACTCCCTCGTGGGTCTTCATGAATTCCAGAACTTCCTCGTAGCCGGGAATACCCTGCTGCGCGCCGAAGCGGGTGCATTTCAGGGCAGAGGTAGCGGAGGCAAAACGGCAGGCTTCATACACGTCCATACCCTTCAGCCGCGCCGCAACAAACGCGCCGTGGAAGGTGTCTCCCGCGCCGTTGGAGTCGATCGCCTTCACGGGGAACACGGGATAACGGACTTCCCTGCCGTTCTCCCAGATAAAGCCGCCCTTGCTGCCCTGGGTGATCACCAGAATCTGGGGATGGTACCGCTCCTGCAATACCGCGGCGGCTTCCCCCGCCGTAGCGCAGCCAGTGACCTTCATGGAAAATTCCTCGCTGGGAATCAGCACATCCACCAGCGGCAGAAGCTTTTCAATGTTCGGGTAAGCGCCGCCCGCGTCCATGCTGACCGTGACGCCCATTTCATGGGCCTTTTTTGCCGCGAAAATGGCGCAGTCCAGCTGGTTGCCGTCCAGATGCAGATACTTTGCCTGTTTCAGAACGTCCAGATCGACGTCCTCCACCGTAGGCGCCGCCGCTTCTCCCCTGTTCCATACGCAGGTGCGGCTGCTGTTGCTGACGTTCAGCAGAACGACACTGTGGAAGGTCAGGCCGGGATTCACCTTCACGCAGGAGGTATCCACCCCGTAGCGCTCCATTTCGGCCTTCACAAAGGTGCCGTACATATCGTCGCCCACGGTGCCCATATAGCTTGCGGACTCCCCCAGCTTGCTGATGGCCACCAGTCCGGTAGCGCAGGGGCCGCCGCACTGGAACTTGGTTTCCAGACCCCGGAGTTTGGTATCCTCCCGGGGAAAGGCGTCCACGGTCATCAGAATATCGAAGACCGCAGCGCCGATGCCAACTACACTTGCCATTATTTATCCGCTCCCAGAAGCTTGATTTTGCTGAGGGCGAAGTCCTTCACCCGGGCAGTGGGACCCTGCATGAACAGATCCAGCGCCAGAATGGAGGGATCGACCGCCCGGATGCCGTCCAGCAGCGAGCAGCAGACGTCGGTGCCGAAGTTGATCTTGCGGATACCGGCCTTGACCGCCGCCGCAATCTGGTCGTCGGGAACACCGGAACCGCCGTGCAGCACCAGATGGGCCTTCTGACCCTCGTGCAGCTCCTCGATCCGCTTCAGCGCCAGAACGGGAGCCTGCTTGTAATGACCGTGGGCAGTACCCACCGCCACAGCCAGGGCGCAGACGCCGGTCTCGTTCACGAACTTCGCGGCATCCTCCACCTTGGTGTAATCCTTGGAAACGCCCTCGGCGGCCTTGCCGACTTCGCCCAGCTCACCCTCGACGCCGATGCCCATTTCCGCGGCCATCTCCACAACGCCCTTGGTGATTGCAATGTTCTCTTCCAGGGGCTTTCTGGAAGCGTCGATCATAACGCCCGTCGCGCCGTAGCGGAACGCCCGCAGAACCTCGGGAACACCCGCGCCGTGATCCAAATGGAAGGCCACGGGGGTCTTCATGTTGTTCATGGCCTCCCGGATAATGGGAGCGACGTACTGGGCGATCTGGGAATCAAACAGGCGGCTGTACATCTGGAAAATGACGGGGGCGCCGGTCTCCTCGGCTGCCTGCATAACGCCCATAACGGTTTCCAGATTGTACACATTGAAAGCGGGTACGGCGAAGCCGTTCTCCTCACCAATGTCCAGAATCTTCTTCAGATCGTAAATCATAATGCTTCCTCCTGTTATGTAATAAAATTTCAGTTTTTCCGCGTTTGAAAGATGCAAATAGAATCTCTATTACAATCTCAGCATCACTATACCACAGCAACTATCATTTTGCAAGTCGATACGGGAATAATTGTAACGAAATTTCAGTATCTGTTTTGGATATTTTGTCACATGGCAACACCGTGCAATTCGGCAAGAAGTCTCAGACAGGATTTTTGCCTCAATTCAAAGTTCCGAAGATGGAGGAATACTGTATGTATTCCCCATCTTCGGAACTGCAGAAGTGGGGCAAAAAGACGGCTGAGACTCGCAGACGCAATTGTGCGGTGCTGCCATATGAGAAACACCGCCGCTTTTCAGCAGCGGTGTTTTTACGCTTAGTCGAGGCCGTCAAAGGTCAGACCGGGTACGTACTTGCAGAATTCCCGGATGGAATCCGTCAGGCTGCCCTCGATCTCGGACATGTGATGGATGTAGGGGCCTTCGATGAGCTTGCGCTCCACCCCGGGCAGGTCCTTGAACTTGCCCCACATGTAGGAGCCGAAGGTGTAGGGGCCTTCCGCGCTGTCGCACTCGCAGACGGCAATGGAATAGTTGCCGTGATCCTGATCGATACGCGCCACGGTGAAATGGCCGTCCTCCACCTGCATCCACTGACGCATGTTGACCATCTTTGCGCCGGTACCATGCTTTTTCAGGGAATAGGCAAAGGGGCCGCAGTGCCACAGCAGCTCCACGTTCCGATCGCTGGGGTGACGGGTGGTGAATTCGCCAAGGAAGGGCTTCTTCTGTCCCAGCGTCAGGCTCTTCAGCACAACCTGCGTCAGGGTCGCGTGCATGTCGCTCTCGCAGCCGATGATATAGCCCATGTCCGCGAGCAAGGGATAGGCAGCGCAGGGCATAGCACCCACCATCAGCTGCATGGCAGTCCAGCACTCCGCGGAAACGGCGGTCACGTTGTACTCTTCAAAAATTTCCTCATACAGCAGCACGAAAGCATACACCTTGTCCAGCACCGGCTCGGACAGGTCGTCGATCTCGTACATCTGGCGCAGCTTGGCAACACCTTCAGCCAGCTCGTCCTTCCGGGTCTCCAGAATCCGGTTATACTTGTCCTGAATCACGGCCAGATTGACGGGGATGACATGGATGTCGAACTTGTCCATCAGGTCGCTCTCGTTGAAGATCACGGAGCAGAAGGGCTTGGGACGCATACCCACCTGCGCCACGCGCATACCCTTGAAGTTCTTCACCGCGCAGGCCACGCCCACGAACCGCAGGAAGCCCTCGGTGAAAATCGGGTCTTCAATGCGGCAGTTTTCGATGTAAGTAAAGGGAACGTTCATTCTCTGCAGCTGACGGCTCATGCCGAACAGGCCGCACTGGGAATCGGTATACCGGGTGCCGTCCGGCTCAAACACGGTGTCCTGAGGGCCCCACAGGAGCACGGGCTTGCCGATGGCCTTGGCCACCGCGCCGGCCACTTCCTCATTGCCGAAATTGCCGTTGATCAGGAATACCGCGTCCACCTTCTCCGCCTGAAAGCGCTCGATAACGGCGTCCACGTCCTTGTCGCTGTAGAGAACATCCACGGCGTTGATTCCCTTCAGATCCACGAAGGAAACGTTCTCGGAAGTGAAATGCTCCTCGATATAGGCTACCGCTGCGGCGCAGCGCTCCTCCGCCTTTTCCCAGTTAAAGATACCGGGGCGGGGCGTAACGTCTCTGCGAATGGGAACCAGGCCGACCTTGACATGATAGTTTAGCATGGCGAAACCTCCATAATATACGAAAAAGTTTATTTTTTCACGCCTGTTATTATATTATACTACCAAAGCTTTTTTACACCATTCACCAAACTTACGCTTTTTCCTGAAAGCATCTGATTTGGTATATATGCAGCTCTATCACCACAACTCGTCCAAGTCGCTCCAGTCGTCCATCTGCTCCAGCTCCCACAGACTGTCCGGCTCGGAGTAGGTGAAGGGAATTTCGATCGTGACCTTCACGCCGCCGGCGGTGCGGTTCCGGAAGGAAATGCTGCTCTTGTCCCCGTAGATCAGCTTCAGGCGCTGGCGGACGTTCGCCATGCCGATGCCGGAGCTGCTGCTTTCCGCAGTCTCACCCTTCTCCAGCTTTTCCATCTGCTCCTGCGTCAGCCCTTTTCCGTTGTCCCGGATGGTAATGAGCAGCTTTCCGTCCTGCGTGTAGGCGTGCACCCGAATCTCAGAGTCCTCCTCCTGAGACCGCAGACCGTATTTCAGGGAATTCTCCACCACCGGCTGTAAAATCATGGTAGGGATCATGGCATTGCGCGCCGTCTCCCGGGCGGAGAAAACGGTTTTCAGATGGTCGCCGTGCATGAACTGATAAATGCGGGTATAGTCCTGCAACCGGTCGAATTCCTGCTGGACTGTAATAAACTGGTCGGTGGTACTTTGGGTGATGTTGCGGAAATACCGGCTGATCGTCTGAACAATGTCGATCATTTCCGTTTCTCCCTTGATTTTCGCCATGGAGCTGATCACTTCCAGCGCGTTGTAAATGAAGTGCGGCCTGATCTGGGTCTCCAGCGCGCGGTATTTGTATTCCAGAACCTGCAATTCCGCGTTGCTCCGCATCCGCTCCTTTTCCACCAGCTCCGCCATCAGCTCCGAGATTCTCTGGCTCATGTCGTTGAAGGCAAGGGCCAGCTGACTGATATCGTCGGCATCCGTCACCTCAATGCGGGAATCAAAATTGCCGTTGGCAACCTCCTTCATGGATTTCTTGATCTCGCCCAGCTTCTTCAGCACGGATCTTGTCAGAATATACACCAGAGCCATGCCCGCCAGAAGTCCCAGCGCGCCCAGTGCGATGCCGTTCTGCATGATCTGGCGGCAGCCGGTTCGATAAGATTGGGTAGAGCAGATCACAATGACCGACCACTGGCTGCCCGCCACTGACACCGCAAAATACTCGCCGCCCGACCAGTTATTCTTGCTGGGAAGGGTCCCGGCCTGCGCGTCCGCTATCACTTCATCCGTCATTCCCTCCGGCAGCTCCGTGCCGGTATAGGTCAGGAAATCCCCGTTCTTATCCAGAAACAGGAAGCCGGTATTCTCCGAAGCGCTGCTCGCCGCGAAAAATGGCTGGCGAATGTGCAGCACAATAACACCCATATGCCGCAGGGGCTGGGTGTCGTAAACATCCCGCAGCAAATACACATGGCCGCTGTCCATGCGGATCCATTGACAGGAACCCAACGTATTTTCCTGATGTTCTTCCAGAATGGTGCGGCAGTCCGCCTCAATCTGACTGCGCTGCTCAGTGGGCATATCATTGCGGAAGTCCGTACTGATCAGCTGCCTCTGAGAATTCCGCGTCATGATGTAATCATAGGAGGTCGCGCTGCTGATCATGGTCGCGAGAGTATATTTCTGAACGGCATAGGTCGCGCTGCCGCTCATATTTTTCGGCACCTCACGGGAGATCATGGCGACATAGCAGCTGTTCTCTATATCCTCAAGGGTCTGGGTAAAGTTCAAAATTACCTGCTCTGCCAGATTTTCCATATCCTCCAGACTTTTTTCTTCCAGAAGGCGGAAGGAGGAATAGCTCTGCCGAATCGTGATCACGCCGATGGTCAGCGACAGCACCAGAAAGAAAATCAGGGTCAGCTTGGCAGAAAAACGCAGATCCTTCCACGCCTGAATCATAACTGTTCTCCGTTCCATTTCTGAAAACGATACTCCGACGGACTCATATGCTCGATTCGTTTGAAAACGTTGTAGAAGCTGATGTAATTTTCATATCCCACGGCGTAGGCCACATCCTCCACCCGCATACGGGTATCGTTCAGCATCTGCTTGGCCACGGTCATTTTCGCCTCGATCACATGCTGACGGTAGGTCTTGCCGGTCTCCTTGTGAATGATGCAGGAAAGATAGTTGGGCGATACGTAAAACTTCTTTGCCACCTCTTCCAGCACCAGTCCGTCGGTGATGTGTCCGCGGATATATTCCAGCACGTTGCGAACCAGATTGGAGCGGTGGTTCTGGCCCGACGTATTTCTGTTGGCTTCCTCCAGAAACCGGAGAAGCCAGTCTCTGGCCTCCTGCTCCCGGGTGATCTTGGTGATGTCGTAGACGATCATGTCCGCTTCTTCCGTCCACTGATGCTGTTCCAGCTTGCTGCGGATCACCTTGGTACACAGCAGCCACAATGTGGTTCGGATAATGCGGATATTTCCGCCGCTCTTTTTCAGGATCATGCTCCACAGCCGTTCCGGGTCGATGTCGGTAATGTGCTGGGCGATCTTCTCGCAGACCTGATCCAGCTCCTCGATCCGGGTATGCTTCAGCGCGTCGCCTTCCAAGTCGTAGGCAAACTCCACCCTCGCCGTTCTTCCATTGATGTCATGGCGCAGCAGCGCACAGCGGCACTCCTGATAGGCGACGTAAAAATCCTCCGGGCGGCTGTACAGGTTGCTGACGGCCACGGTCAGTCCAAGGAAATTCTCCTGCAATGTCGCGGCAATGCTTCTGGCCGTGCTCTGCCAGTGGCCGCTCTCCCCTGTCATCGCGCAGAGCATGACCAGCTGGTGATTGAGTACCACATTGAGTATCTCCACATTTTCCGGAAACGTCATAAACTCCATCCGGGAGATCGGCTCCGTGACATGGCTCTCCGTTTCCGCGATCACGAAAAAGTAATTCTGGGGAATACCGGTCACAAAACCGGAAAAAGCGTGGGCGATGTCCTCCATGGAGCCGGCGGTCAGGGCGGACAGGAACCGGGCGCGCCGGAGGATCGTCTGCTCCTTCGCCTGCTTTTCGATCTTGCTGTTCTCCCGGTCCATGCTCTGCACCGCCCGGTCAAGAGACTGGATCAGGTCTTCATTTTTCACAGGCTTCATCAGAAAATCAAAGGCAGACAGGCGGATGGCTCTGGCCGCGTATTCGATTTTGTCATAGGCGGTAATGAAAATGACTCTGGAATTGACCAGTTCATTTTTCATCTGCTCCAGCATGGTCAGGCCGTCCATCTCCGGCATCTGGATATCGCTGATGAGGATGTCCGGACGGAGGGAGCGGATCATCTGGCAGCCCTGAATGCCATTGGACGCGCACCCCACAAGCTCCAGATCATGCTCCGCCCAGGGGATGGTCTTTTCCATGGATTCCAGCGCCAGCTGATTGTCGTCGATCAACAAAACACGATAGCTCATTATCTCATCTTCCTCATCCGTTGGTTTTTCTTAACGAAGCATGTCCAGCAGCGCCGCCTTTTCCGGGAAGGCATAGACGCCGAAATCTTCCAGTTCGGCGCAGTCCAGTCGGTGCAGCGCATCATACTCCCGGAACGCGCCATAGTATTGCAGGCGCTCTGCCTGCCGCATCAGTTCTTCCGCGTCCGAAAGAAACAGATCCGTAGTCCCCGCCTGAATCTCCGAGGCCAGATGCACGGCCGCGGCGGCGTAGTCGTCCGCGCTGCCGCCGGAATAGCCCATTCCGTCGTAGGCGTACACATTCACTTCCACGTCCGTAACGCCGTCCTGGTTCCGGTCTCCCCAAAGGGTCTCAAACAGCGTCCGGATTTCCTCGACCGTTTCCTCCGGCACCTGAGAGGTGGTCACAATGCTGACCACGCCGTCCGGCTGACGCCGCTGCCCCAATTCTCCTATGAAATTCGCCGCGACCAAAAGCACCAGCGCGGCGGCCAGAATATACCACTTGTAATAGTACCAGATGTGTTCCAGTTTCTTCTTCATTCCGGCTCTCCCGTCAGAAACAGTCGGGAAAACACCGGCGCGAAAATGACATTCGCCGTCATGACCCCGATGGCCACCCAGCCCGCCAGCAATATGTACGCCGCCAGACCGTAGTAGATCACGGGAACCAGAAGCATTCCGACCCACACCGCGATGGCAAAGAAGGCGCGCAGTTTCCCGGCGAAAATCAGAAGCGCCGCATTTTTCAGCTGTGTGCCAAAGGGCAGCTCCAGCATGGCGATCTGCTGATAGCCGAACAGGGTAAGCCCCGTCAGGAAATACGCCGCAAGCAGCATCAGAAGCAGATACCCCACAGACATACCGCCGTCCACCGCGACCACCATATACGCCCCGTAAGCCAGCACCGACCACAGCACGCCGAGAATCAGGCCGAGGAGCATGGAGGGCTTCCGCTCCTGCTTCCACGCATTGATGAATTCGTCCTTCACCCACACCGGCATTCTGTGGACCAGCCGCACGCAGACACTGTGCAGTCCGGTCTGACAGGGGGACGCCAGCACAAAAAGTGCCAACCCCACCACCCAGAAAACAACATCGCCGGTCTGCACCAGCAGATAAACAAAGTAGGCGCAGGGCAGCAGACTGAGAACCGCTATGGCATTTGCGCCGAACAGCTTCAGATAATGCTTCTGCAAAATCTGAAACCACAGGAGCAGTCCCGTCTGTTCTTCTTCCGGCGGAATGTTCCAGAATTTCCTTTTTTTGGCAGTCAAAACGGCACGCCCTCCTTTTTTGTAGTATTATAACAGAATTTGTCGGCATCCGCAACGTATTTTTTACTTTCCTTACATTTCCTGTTATGGAAAACACCGGCCTCAGGCTTTCCTGAGGCCGGTGCCAAACTGTCGGGATCAACCCTTGACCGCACCAGCGGTGATGCCGCTGACAATGTATTTCTGCATGCACAGATAGAGGATCAGAATCGGGATCATGGCCATGATGAAGAAGGCAAACGCCTCGTTCAGCATGGTCGTATTCTCGTTGAAGTAAATGATCTGTGCCAACGTCAGGGTGAAGGAGTACTTCTTGCGAAGCAGAATGATCGACGTGCTGTAGTCGTTCCAGATAAACAGGGTGTTCAGAACCAGCTGAGTCACGTTGATGGGGGTCATCAGGGGGAAGACCACCTTCCAGAAGCACTGGAACCGGTTGCAGCCATCCATCATCGCCGCCTGCTCCAAGTCGCGGGGCACCGTCTTGATAAAGCCGGTGACCGCCGTCAGACTGATGGATATCTGTAAGCCCGCGCGGGCAACAATGAATCCAATGTTCGTGCTGACGAGACCGGCGTTGTACCAGTTGATGTACAGCGGCAGCTCAAAGCACTGGAAGGGAATCAGCAGACCCAGCGTCAGGATGGCGTACATGAAGTTATAGAACCTTGTCTCATGGCGCGCCAGAACCCAGCTTGCCATGGAGGTAATGACCATCAGCAGCACGACCGTGGGCAGAGTGTTGATGATACTGTTCTTGTAGCCGGTCAGGAAGCTTTCATTTTCAAAAATGACCCGCAGATAGTTCTGGAAGGTCGGATGCTCCGGCCATGCCAAGCGGTTGGCCGTGATGGCGTCCGGCGCGCGGAAGGAGTACAGAACCGCCACATAGAACGGCAGCACCACGATGATCATGATCAGCAGAATCATGATTACCCGGCCGATTCCGGCCAGCTTCTTTTGGGTGTGCCGGTCCAGAAGACGCTTGTGAGGGGAAGCAATAACCGTCGGACTTGCCATTACTGTTCAACCTCCAGTCTTCTCAGAGAGCGTGTAACGATCTGGGTCAGAACCACCAGAATGATGGTCAGGATAACAGCGGCTGCCTGACCAAGACCGGCCTTGTTGTTGGAGAAGATGCTGTCATAGACATAAACCGCGGTGAACTGACCTTCTCTTGCGTTGCGGGCAACGGCCATGGGCATATCGAAGGTCCGCAGGCCCCATGCCAGCAGCAGCGTCACGTTCGTCGTAAACGCGGGCACAATGTTGGGAACGGTCACGGAGAAGAACTGACGCAGCTTTCCGGCGCCGTCCACGGTCGCCGCCTCATAATAATCCTGAGGAACGGCCTGAAGTGCCGCAATGTAGATCAGCATGGTGTAACCCATGTCGCGCCATGCGCCGATGACGACCATACCGTAAATGATCTGGCCGGGCATACCCAGCGGGCTGACGAGACCGGTGATCGTGCCGTAAACGTCGGTAAATACGTAGGACCAGACAATGGAACCGGCCGTCGCGGACACCGTAAAGGGCAGGAACAGTACGGTTCTGGCAATATTATTGAACCAGGAAGACCTGTGGATGGCCAGCGCCAGCAGCAGTCCCATAACGTTCGCGGAGATCATATACAGGATCGTGAACTTGAAGGTGACCAGCAGGGAATCCTGAAAATATTTGTTTTTAATCAGGTAGATGTAGTTTTTCAGTCCGTTGAATTCCTTCGTTTCACTGACAATGCTCTTCCAGTTGGTGAAGGAATAGGGAATGCCCTGAAAGAATGGGATCAGGACAACAATGCAGAACAGGATGATCGTCGGCAGCATAAACAGCATGTTTCCGCCGTGAGTCCGGGCCGCACTGGAAGACAGCCGCCTCGGCATATTTAATTTGCGCATACACACACCTCTCATGGTGGCGGCCGGTTAGCCGTTATTTCTGGTAAGAGGGATGAGTGGGCGCTGTCCTAGCGGACTGCGCCCACCCGACCCTTAAATTATACGAACAATGTGATATCAGCCATTACAGGCCAGCCTGTGCGAATTCCTCGTCGAACAGCTCCTGCATGTACTCGATGCAGCTTTCCACGGAGTTGACACCGTCGGTAGTCTTGCCGGTGCAGCAGTAGGTGGCGTAAGCGGTCAGAGCTTTGCGGTAAGCAGCGGTGTAAGCGGAGGTGAAGGGAACGGTGAACTCACCGTAGCCGACAGTGTTGCCGGAGGCCTTCACGTCCAGAATGGTCTTCAGGAAATCGGTGGTATTCTCGGTGGTAGCGCCGGTGATGCAGGGCTGCTTGGTCGCGTCGGACCAGGTGCCCATCTGCTCGCTCAGGAAGAACTCCATGAACTTGACGGCCCAGTCGGCATTCTCAGCCTTGGGGTTGACCATGAAAGCCTGGTCGACCTGAACGTTCATGACAGGCTCGCTGCCGGAGTCGTCGGTGGGAACGAAGAAGAAGCCATAGTTGAAGTCGTCGGACTTCAGGTCTTCGATGGAGCCGTAGTTCCAGGTGCCCTGGTACAGCATGCCAGCCTGGCCGGACAGGAAGATCTCGTTAGCGTCGGACTGCTTGTTGGAGGTGGCGTCATTGCGCGCCCAGTCGCCCATACGAGCGCCCCAGGCTTCCAGGCCCTTGGCGAAGTAGGGATAGTCAGCAACCTTCTTCTCGCCGCTCATCAGCTTCTCGAACATATCGTTGTCACCGTTCTGGATTGCTTCCGTCCAGACGACAGGACGCATTTCGATATCAACGGAGGCGCCGTCGGCATACCACTGTGCCCAAGGATCATAGCCGCCGGCCTTCAAAGCCTTGCAGACTTCCAGCAGCTCGGTCTGGGTGGTGGGAACTTCCAGATTCAGCTCAGCAAAGATGTCCTTGTTGTAGTAAACGCCCCAGGTCTTGAAGTCCACGGGGAAAGCGTACCACTTGCCCTGGTAGGATACGTCGCCCATGTCAGCCTGGGTCAGGCCCAGTCCTTCGATAACGGCGTTGCCGGTCAGGTCCATGACGTAGCCGCCCTCGATCAGGTCGGTGTACAGGCCGGGGTTGCCCATCATGATCTCGGGCATATCGCCGGAAGCGATCGCGGTCTGCAGCTGTGCAAAGTAGTCAGTGCCCTGGGAGTATGCGCTGTTTTCAAAAGTAACGTTGGGGTACTTCTCGGAGAACGCGGCCTGGATCTTCTCAAGGCCGGCGGACTTGTTGCCCTCGACCATGTAGTGCAGGCAGTGGATGGTCACAGGCTCGTCGGACACGGTCGTCTCCGCCTGAGTGGCAGCGGGAGCAGCGGGAGCGTCAGTCTTGGGGGCTTCGGTGGTTGCAGTCTTATCTGCGCCACAGGCGACCATGCTCAGCGCCATGATGGCCACCAGAAGCAGTGCGAACAGTTTTTTCATTTGTGTTCCTCCTCAGTTTGATTGATTAGCAGTTGCGCGACTACAGCAAATTTCACAATCTGCTTACCTGCTATGGCCATAGTATAGAGCAAATCGTCCACAATTGCAATCAACATTACCTACGATTCCCTATATAGAACTTATTCTTTTCAGCATCTTATACAACGGATAATATATAAAGGTTCTTCACGTCTCAAATACGCACCGATCGCCCCGGGCGTATACCTGCTGCACCTGGAAATCCCCGGACAGCACGACCACGTCCCCGTCCTTCCCCTTTTCCAGCGAACCCTTGCGGTCGGAAACGCCGCAGAGTCTCGCCGGTGTCAGGGAGAGCATTCTGCTGACCTCCGGCAGAGGAATTCCGTACTGCACATGCGCCGTGCGCAGGCACCGGTCCATGGTGGCAATGCTGCCCGCGTAAGAGCTGAGGTCTGGCAGCTGCGCCACGTCGTCCCGGATGACCACGGGTACGCCGGTGGTTCTGGCGCCCAGCACGGATTTTTCGCAGTTTACACCGGCCGCCCGCATGGCGTCCGTGATCAGAGCGATGGAGTCCGCGCCCTTGATGCGCAGTGCCAGCAGCATGGACTCCCGTGGAATGTGGCGTCCGTCGCCGATGAGTTCAATGGTCACATCGTCGCGCAGGTAGGTCGCCTCCACAATGCCGGAATAAACCAGACCGTTCTTCTTGTGGAACGTCGTGCAGGCATTGTAGAAATGCGTCACATGGGAAAATCCCCAGTCAAAGGCCCGCAATGCCTCCGGCGCGGTCGCCGCACTGTGCGCCAGAGAGGCAAGCACCCCGTTTTCCGCCATGACCTTGGCAAACAGCTCCATGTTCGGCAGCTCCGGCGCGGCGTCCCAGCGCAGGATGCTTCCCTTCGCCCGCCGCAGTATCCGCTCCAGATCCTCCCGCTCAGGGATACGCTGCTCCCCAATGGGCTGTGCGCCCTTGGAGGCAGCGGAGAAATAAGGGCCCTCCAGATGCAGCCCCAACAGCTCCGCACCGTTTTCCGGCTCCTTGTCCGCTTCCAGAAACAGGTCGATGGTCTTTTCCAGCAATGAATCCGCGCAGGTCATGGTGGTGGGGCACAGGGCGGTGGTGCCATGGGCGCAGTGGGCTTTCGCAATGGTTGGGAACGCCGAAGCGTCCTCATCCATAAAGTCCGAGTCGCCGCCGCCGTGGACATGGATATCCACGAAGCCCGCCATAATATAGCTTCCGTCCACATCCACCCGCCGGGCATCCGGCGGACAGGGCACGTTGACGGCCGCGATCTTCTTTCCCTCCAGCAGCACGGAGCCGCCGGGGACGATTTTGTCCGGCAAGACCAGCTGGCCGTTGCCGATCCAGATTTTGTTCATAGCCATTCTCCCTTTGGGAACCTCTGAATCAATCGTCTTCGGCTGAGCAGCAAATCTTTTTTGCCGGCTCTCGCCGATTGAACCAGAGCTTCCCTTGAAAAGTGGCAGGGCACCGGATAGCGCCCTGCCATATTTTTATGCATATTACTTATTGTAGACGCGGATCTCCGGGATCACGGGCGTGGTAGCGGCCAGCGCGATGGCGTAGATCTTGGCGTCGCCGTGATTCTGGAACAGGGACACGGGCACCTTGCAGCTGACGGGGCCGTGGAGCGCCTTGCGCAGCATGGCGGCATTCCAGTCACGGGGCATGCACATACGAACCTTCCGGGCATGGAAAATTTCCTTCATGCCGACGGTGATGCACCAGTCGGGAATGGCGTCCAGATCGGCGCCCGCGTTCATGAACGCGTTGATGGTCTTGGTCTCCCGTGCCAGCTTCAGCACACGGGTGGGACGCTGGAGGAATTCCTCGTCCGTGCACACTTCACCGGGTTCCGGCGGCTCATTGAAGGCGATATGTCCCGTGATGCCGACGCCGCCCCAGCACATATCCAGCTTGCCCAGCTTCTGGATGGTCTCCCAGATGCGGCCTTCGTTGCCCGGCTCGGGGAAAATTCTCTGCTCCTCCGGCATGAGCAGCTCGGGGTCTACCAGACCGTAGAAGATCCGGTCCATGCCGCCGCGGAAAGACAGCGGGTCGGTCTTGGGCAGATACTGCTTGTTCTCATCCAGATATTCGTCCATGTTGATGAACCAGCAGTTCTTCAGGCTGACCCGGTGCTTGTTGATAAGCTCCACCAGCCGGGCGTATGGGCCAAGAGGGCCATAGGGAACGATCATAACGGTCTTTTCGCCCTTGGCGTTGTTCTCCTGAATCAGCTCCAGAACCTCGATCGCCATTTTCCAATAAAGGTCCACCTCTGTCTCGCACAGCTCAACTTTGATGTTGCTGCCCTTGCCCAGCTCAGCGGCGGGAATCGTGCGGTAGTCTGCCATATTGTAACCTCCCAAAATTTATTTTTGAGCATATTGCCCATTTGCTATTTTTATTGTAGCTGTGTTTTCGCCGTTTTGCAATATATGCAATCTACACTTTCCTTTATCGAATGCACGAATCATAGAGAAATCCAGCGCTCCTGACGTGCGGATTCCAGACAGGCGTCCACGAACCGATTGCCCATAACGCCGTCTTCCAAGGTGGCATAGGGCACTTTTTCTCTGGCGTAGGCTTCCCCGTTCAGGGAATCATAGAACGCCTGCATGGCATTCGTAAGCGCGTCCATCCAGCCGGGGGTGTGTCCGGCGGGGAGATGAATGTAGGGGTGTACCTCGGGCAGAGCCGTGTTCCTGTCCACATAGACGCTCTCGTTGCCCCGCTCCCGCTGGCCTACCCAGAGCCGGTCGCATTGCTCCATGTGCCACGCAAACTCCTTTTCATCCCCGCTGACGGAAACCCGCAGGTCGTTCTTGTGTCCCAGCATACATTTGGAGAACAGAGCGCTGCCGGGGGTACCGTCGGCAAACTCCACCATGACGGAGGTGGTGTCGTCGCTGCGCACCACGATCTCCCGCCCCGTTTCCGGGTCAATACGGATGGGATGGTGGGTGTACATTTTCGCGTACACTCTGGAAATAGGGCATCCCATGACAAAGCCCGCCGTATCCGCCCAATGTACGCCGATGTCCAGCAACGCACGGGCGGGCGAGGTCTCCGGAATCCGCCGGGGGGTGTAGTCGGTCTTCCGCGCCACGGACTCCTGCAAATACTGTCCTCCCACGTACAGCGGCCGGCCTGCCTGTCCCCGCTGAAGCCGCGCCCGCATTTCCAGCACCGCACCGTTCATCCGGCACTGGTAATTGATGGCATGGGCAATTCCGGCGGCCTTTGCCGCCGCCAGCACTTCCTCCGCCCCGGCGGTGGTCAGGCTCATGGGCTTTTCCGCGTACAGGTGCTTCCCCGCCCTAATGACCGCCAGATTGATCTCGTCATGGAGGGCGTTTGGCGTGCAGTTGTGGATCACCTGAATCTGCGGGTCCGCCACAGCCTCCTGCCAGCAGTCCGTCACCACGTCCGCGTCATAGTTTTCCTTCACCAGCGGAATGTCCTGTGCCTTGTGTACCACGATGGTGCGCACATGGACATTGGGCAGCCGCCGCAGAGCGTCATAATGGAGCTTTCCCACAAACCCCAGTCCGATGATGGCCACGTTCCATTTTTTCATTCCATTCCCTCCTGTTATTTTGTTTCCTGCCTACAGTATAATCAAAAATGCCGCCGACCCACATATACCTTTCTTACGCATTTTTTCATACTTTTCGCAAAATCTTGCAAAGTGCAGCCTTTCACGCTATACTGGTTACACAAATCCCATCACTTTTCAGGAGGACATTTTATGAACCTGTACACCCTTCACAACGACACCCTGACCGTAGCCCTCGACGCCTGCGGTGCCGTTCTGCACAGCATCGTCAAGGGCGGCGCCGAATACCTCTGGCAGGGCAACGCCAGATACTGGGCGCGGCGGGACGCCAACCTGTTCCCCTACGTCGGCCGCCTGACCGACGGGCAGTACCTGCTGGACGGGAAGACCTACCCCATGACCATCCACGGCTTCTGCATCGGCACGAACTTTGCCGTGACCGAACAAACCGAGTCTTCCATCCGCTTCACCCTGAGAAGCAACGAGAAGACCCTTTCCATGTACCCCTTCCATTTTGCCTTCCACGTATGCTACACTCTCCGGGGAAATCAGATCCGCAAGACCTGTCTGGTGGAAAACCGGGATTCCCGGGAGATGTACTTCGGCATCGGCGGACACCCCGGCTTCAATGTTCCCCTGAACGGCGAAGGCTCCTTTGACGACTGGGAGCTGGACTTTGCCGAGCCATGCCAGCCCGTGCGGGTGGATATGGATCCCGCCAATTACCGGCTTGCCGGCACCGAATCTCCCTATCCTCTGAAAAACGGCCGCACGATCCCCCTGACCCATGCGCTGTTCGATCTGGACGCGGTAGTGCTGGGCAATGTCAGCCGCGAATTGACCCTGCGCTCCAGCAAGTCTTCCCGCAGCGTCACGGTGTCCTTCCCGGACATGCCCTTCGTCGGATTGTGGCACGCGCCCAAAACCGATGCCCCCTACGTCTGCATTGAGCCGTGGGTGAGTCTCCCCTCTCACAGCGCCTTCGTGGAGGACTTCGCCAAGCAGGCGCACATGATCCACCTGCCCGCAGGCGAAACTTACCGCAATGAAATGACCATCACGCTGGAATGACCGATTGGGGCCGTATTTATGAAATATAAAACCCGCTTTCTTCTGTTTTTCGTGGCCATGGCGCTGTTCCACCTTGCGTCCAATTTCGCGCACCCCGTAACGCCCACCATCATTCAGGAGCTGGGTCTGCCGGACTATATGTTCGGGCTGATGCTGGCGGTCATGATGATTGCCAATTTCGCCCTGTCCCCCTCCTGGGGCAATATCAACCGGTTCATTTCCTCCCGCCAGTCCCTGCTCATCTGCTGCGTCGGCTACGCGCTGGCGCAGCTGGGGTTCGCCTATTCCACCACGCAGGCGGGCATTCTCTTTGTGCGGCTTCTGGCAGGCGTGTTCATCGGCGGCGTGTTCGTCAGCATGCTGACCTATGTGGTCAACGTGGCAAGGCCGGAGGATATGGCAAAATACCTGACCTACAGCGCTACCCTCCATTCGGTGTTCGGCGCCTTCGGCTACCTGATCGGCGGCGTGGTTGGGGAATTTTCCATCCGCGCCACCTTCCTGCTGCAAGCAGCTACTTTGTTCGTCTGCGGCATTCTGTTCCGGCTGTGCTGTGTGCCGGACGCGGAGCGCACCGAAAAGGTGTCCATCAAAGAGCTGGCCGCCAAAAGCAACCCCTTCGACTCCTTCCGGGACGGCAAATATTTCATGAATACCGCCTTTGTCCTTCTGTTTCTGGTGAATATTCTCATCAATCTGGGAAATACCTGCTTCGATCAGGTGTTCAACTATTACCTGAAAGACCAGCTGGGGCTGACCTCCGCCTATAACGGCATCATCAAGGCCGTGGTGGGCTTCATCTCCTTCCTGTTCAACATGACGCTGTGCCTGTGGATCATCCGCAAGGCCGACACCGGAAAATCCACGGTGGTGCTGGTGGCCGTCTGCACGCTGGCCTCGCTGGGAACTGTTTTCGCGCCGCAGATTTCCGTTTTCCTCTCCTGCGGCATCGCGCTGTACGCCGGGTATTCCGTCAGCGTCCCCGTTTTGCAGGACATGGTGGCCACGCGGGCAGACCCTGCCCAGAAAAATCTGGTCATGGGCTTTTACAACGCAACAAAATCCCTCGGCAGCATCATCGGTTCCCTGCTGGCGGGATTCCTGTACGCCATCCACGTCAAGCTGCCTTTTGTCCTGATCGCGGTGGTTTACGCCCTGTCCGTCGCCGCTGCGGCGGGGTATCTCGTGTACTGCCGGGTCGGCGAGCAGGTCAAGTGCTGAGAAAACCATCCCCGAATATCTCCCCTTTTTCAGGGGAGACATTCTTTATTTCTTAAGAAATGGTATATATACCATTTCTTCTTGCTTTCCGCCGCCGCTTCCTGTATAATGGTCTTACATCAATCCCCCACGGGGAAGGAAAGGAAGGATAACACATGAAAACCCACTTGAGAAGACTGCTGATGTGCTGTCTTCTGCTGCTCATCCTCCCGATGGCTGCCTTTGCGGAGGAAAACGAATTGCCTGTGGAATGGGTTCGCTATGGCCACGGCCTGCCGAACCCCGCGTCTGTGGACGCCCATGGGCTGACCGAAGAAGCCATTACCCTTGAGGGCGTCGCCTACGCGCCCAAGCTGGAAAATGGCCGTGTCTATGTGCGTCTGGAAGACCTTGCCGCCGCCAAGCTGGTGCGGGAAAACGGCGAAGCGCTCCAGACGCTGGGTCTGGCCGTGTCCGATCTGCAAATCGAAAACGGGCAACTGAAAGCCCCCGGCAAGGAGGAAGCCCTCGCCCAGTTCCTCAGCACCGCCGGTGTCGGGGTCTCGCTGAACGATTCCTTTACGCTGGCAAACGCCGGGGAAGGAAAGCTCATCATCCGCATTGCGGGCTTTGCGGCGAAGGACAGCGGCGGTGCCGCTCCCGCAGCCGGTGACGGCGAGGTGGCGGTTGAAGCAAAGGGCGCGAGCCATCTGGATCCCTACGAGGATTCCACTATCCCACGCCCCTCGGTAACAACGGTTCACGTATACTATGTGGGCGCCACGTCCTATCCGGTCGACTCGGCCGCTCCGGGAGATAATCAGGAGCAGCCTCCCCTTCGCCGGGTCACGGTTTCGACCTTTCTCGTTGGCGTTGCCTACAGCCAGGAGGATCTTGACAACGGCGTGAGCTATTATCTGACGCTGGATAGTGAAGACCCCAGCAGTGCGCTGAGCTTTGATATCAGGGACGAAAACCATACTTCGCTCACCCCCGGAACGACCTACAAAGCACTGGATGCCGCCGAGAAGACCACGAACGCTGCGCACAGTGATACCTCAATAAACGTGGCGGGGCACAGCGAAGAAGCGGCTAAGATGTTCCCCACCATCCGCCTTTCCTCGGATCCCGACGGAAAGGACATCGTCAAGAACATCCGCTTCGAGGATAAGACCCCGGAGGGTACGGAATTCGTGGAGCAGGGCGAGAACGGCCATACCCCCACCGAAAATCCGCCGGCGGGTTATCATCACGACCCGAATCGGGACAAAGGGCGTGCCACTGCCTACGCGCCGGATAACATCACCACGGTCACGACGAACCCGGGCGACCCCACGGACGTCGTTATTGAGATTCGGGACGTGGTCTATGTGGGCGATCTGAAGCCCTCCGCCTGGTAAGCGCCGCCGGCTCTCGCCGATTTAATCAGAGGTTCCATAGTATAAAAAGCCGCCCCGCCGGGCGGCTTTTTCCTGTTCCGAAAAAAATTTTTGCCCAAAATGTGACGTTTGTGTGGTAAAAACTTATTATCAGGGTGAAGGACAAAAAGAAAGGAAGTGACCCTCAAATGGAAGACGCAAAAATCCTCGACCTGTATTTTGCCCGGGACGAGGACGCCATAAGGGAAACGGATACAGCCTACGGCAAACGGCTGCACACACTGGCAAAGAATATCCTGCAAAACCGGGAGGATGCCGAGGAAAGCGTCAACGACACCTATGCCGAAGTCTGGAAAAGCATCCCGCCCCGGCGACCCAAGTATTTCTTTGCGTTTCTGGCCTCGATCTGCCGTCACCTCTCCCTGAACCGCGTGGACTGGAAGCAGGCCGCCAAACGCCGCGCCCAGGTCGTTCCCCTCACCGAGGAGATGGAAAACTGCATCCCCGACACCGTCCACGAGCGGCAAATGGAGGCAAGGGAGCTGGGCAGGCTGCTGGACTTATTTCTGGAAAGTCTGCCAAAGGACAGTCGCCTGATTTTCCTGCGGCGGTACTGGTATGTTGACTCCGTCCCCGAGATCGCCGCCCGATATGGCATGACGGAAAGCAAGGTCAAAATGCAGTTGAGCCGGACAAAAGAGAAGCTCCGCTTATTTCTGGAACAGGAGGGAATTTACGTATGAACGGACAGGAAATCTTTTTGGGGCTGAGCTACATCAGCCGGAAGTACATTGAAGAAGCGGAGACGGAAACCGTCTCCGGCGGCCGCGGCAAAGCCCACCGCATCCGCAGACCCTTTCTGCTGGCGGCGGTAATCGCCCTTCTGCTGCTTCTGGTGGGGTGCGCGGCGGTGTATGTGCTGAAAATGGAGCATGTAAAAATCAACAGCGGCACCGACCAGCGGGACTATTCTCTGGTGGACGGGGTGTACGTGAAAGACCCCCACACCGTTGACACCACCACCCTGAGCATGGCCGGTCTGAAAGGCTCCAACGCCTATAAGGCGTGCGCGGATTTTTACGCCTACGAGACGGAACTCAGAGCGAACAAATCCGCAAGCGGCGATTGGACAGGCTACGACGATGCCATAAACGCCAAGGCGCAGGAGCTGGCGGAACAATACGGCTTAAAACCGGAGGGACAGCCGCTGACATTTCGCACCACCCGGAATCTGTGCGACGCGCTGGGCGTGGAACGGTTCGTGCGGAACAGTCAGGACGTCAGCATTGATGTCGATCAGGGCTTTTGCCGTGATAGCGGGAACTTCTTCGTTCTGCTGCGCTTCGCCTTCCCGGAAGATCAGGGCTATGAAGTGACCTACACCAGCGGCGCACTCTACTGGAACCGGCAGGACACCTTCAGTCGGGAATATTTCACGCTGGAAGACCGGGGCGACTGGGTGGAGCGGAACTACACCACCTCCGCCGGGAACACCGTACTGATTCTGACCTCCCCCAGTCAGGAGCGGGGCTATATCATCTGTGACCGGGGAGACGCGTTGATGACCGTATGGCTGGACGCGAACCCGGAACTTCTCAGCGAGGATGCCGGTGTGGTTTCCGCCGAATATCTGCACATGACAGATGCGCAGCTGGACATGGTGGCCGACGCTCTGGACTTTGCCATTCAGCCGAACATCCCCACCCAGGCCGACGTGGACGCACAGGCCGCGCCGCCTCAGGAAGCGACCCAGAACGGCTACACCCTGAAACTGAAATCCGTGGAGACCGACGGCTACGTGGCGCGGGTCGTCGTCGGCATCACCGCCCCGGAGGATGTGGACATTGAAAGTCTGAATATCAGCACTGGCAGAACGTTCTTCCGCACACCCGACAGAGATTCCATGGGCGGCAGCGGAGCTTTCAACGATGTGACAGACGACGACGGTCTTGCGAATACCAAAGATCTGGTGGCAGAATTCACCGAATCCTTCCAAGACGGCCTGCGTCCCTTCGAGCTTGGCGCCACATGGGATCTGGACATTACCGACCTGTATGTGGATAAATGGCGTTCGACCTCTCGTGTGCTTACGGAGGGCGACTGGCATTTCTCCATCACCATTGACGAGAACTGCACCAATTATCGGGAGATTGAGCTGCTGTCCGAACCCATCACCCTGAAAGCCAGTACCGGCTGGGGGCAGGACGGAACCGATTGTCTGGAAGCGTTCCCGGTCACCTCCGTGAAGCTTCGCAGCCAGAGCATTTCCCTGACGGCAGACACGGGAGAAATGACCTATGCGGACTTCTTCGGCTTCAACGGCACCATAGCCTGTGTCGTAATGAAGGACGGGAGCCGGGTAGACATTCTGAATCAACGCCTTGAGAAGCCCATCGATCTTGACCAGGCAGATTACGTTCTTCTCCCCGGCGATAGAAAGCTCCCCGTCCCCCAGACGCAGTGAGACAATGAACCACACCCCTTGCCTCTCCCTATGGGAGCGGTGGCTGAGCGAAGTAAACTGTACCCGCATATTGGCATGAGAAATGGAGCGCATCTGTACCGATGCGCTCCATTCGCTGTTTTACGGCCACCCATGAAAGCCGGGGCGGATGGCCTTTTTCATTCGTATTCCTTATGATATTTCCGCTGCGCCCTCACCCATCTGCCGTTCATGCGATAGAAGGGGGCAGGCGCGTCGAACTCCGTGTCGTCGATGGTCATGTCGGCGCGGATGGCGCTGTCATAAGCCGATTTCCCCAGAAACGGGATGGGCAGTCTGGCATACCAGGTCAGAAACCGCGCGTGAAAGCGCACCTCGGCGGCGAAGGAATGAACGGAAACGTTCGCCGTGTGGGTCGCCAGAATCGCCCGCTTTTCGTAGACGGACAGGCTGTCCGGATTCTGGATGTAGATTTTCTCATGGTCGCAGACCGTATGGCCTGCGGCCTTGTTGTTTTCCTCAAGGAAGCGGGGGATTCTCCCCGCCCAGCCATGGAAGCCGGCGGCTGCGCTTTTCCTGTAAATTTCCGCGTAGTGTTCGGGGACGTCGATGCAGCCGTCTCCCGCGAAGGACGCGATGTGCCGGACGTACAATTCCGCAATCAGGTATGGTCCCTCCGCCTTTGGGCTGAGAAAATAGGCTTTCAGCGTCTTGTCATGTCTCTGCCCCCGCGCCGCCACCACCCGGTTGATCTCCTGATTCAGCCGCTTGCGGCCCGCCATGGTCGGCTCTGAAAGGCAATGCGCCAGCACGTCCGTGTCAAAAGCGATGAAGGAAACGGTCACGCCGGGGGTATCCCCGTCCGCGATCAGGCCGTTTTTGGCGTCGAACTCCTGCTCTCTCAGCTTGAACAGGCTGTAGACGTACCCGCCCTGCCGGGGAACGGCGTAGCAGTACCAGTCGTCATAGAATTTGTCGCAGTCCCGCGGCTCGTCCCGGTCATTGGGAAAGGTCGTAATGCCCTGCCCCACGAGAATATCCGCAAGAGATTTTGCCGCCGCGTAAAATCCGTCGGACGCGGCGCGTATCTCCCCGGCGTCCAGACAGCCCCGGCGCATCAGCTCCCGGAAAAAGGGCGGGACAGCCTTTTCCTCCACGGCGGCTCCCGTTATCGATTCCAGTTCCATACCCTAATCCTTCGCCCAGCCGTAGGCGCACTTGAGCGCCTTGTTCCAGCCGCGAATGCGCTTCTCCCGTTCCTCTGCCCCGATGTTCGGCGCGAAGGTACGGTCGATCGCCCAGTTTTTCACCACGTCTTCCTTGCTTGCCCAGTACCCCACCGCAAGCCCGGCCAGATACGCCGCGCCCATGGCGGTAGTCTCCACACAGCGGGGGCGCTGCACCGGCGCGTTGATAATATCCGCCTGCGTCTGCATGAGATAATTGTTGGCGCATGCGCCGCCGTCCACCTTCAGCGCCGCCAGACGGATGCCGGAATCGGCCTCCATGGCTCGCAGAACGTCATTGGTCTGGTAGCACAGGCTGTCCAGGGTGGCGCGGATGATGTGATATTTGTTGACGCCCCGGGTCAGTCCCACGATGATTCCCCGGGCGTACTGATCCCAATGGGGTGCGCCCAGACCGGTGAACGCCGGGACGACGTAGCAGCCGTTGGTATCGGGCACCTTGGTCGCCATGTACTCCGAGTCGGGGGAGGAATCAATGAGCCGCATCTCGTCCCGCAGCCACTGAATCGCCGCCCCCGCCACAAAAATCGAGCCTTCCAGCGCGTAGGTGACCTGTCCGTTCAAGCCCCATGCGATGGTGGTGACCAGCCCGTTCCGGCTGAACACGGGCTTATCCCCGGTGTTCATCAGCATGAAACAGCCGGTGCCGTAGGTGTTTTTGGCCTCTCCGGGCTGGAAGCAGGTCTGGCCGAACAGCGCCGCCTGCTGGTCTCCCGCCGCCCCCGCGATGGGGATGGGCGCGCCAAAATACTGCGCCAGCGCCTCGCCGTAAATGCAGCTGCTTGGCCTGACCTCCGGGAGCATACACTTGGGGATATCCAGCTCTGCCAGAATTTCATCGTCCCAGCGAAGGGTGTTGATGTTGAACAGCATGGTGCGGGAAGCGTTGGAATAGTCCGTCACGTGGGCTTTGCCGCCGGTGAGCTTCCAGATGAGCCAGGTCTCCACGGTGCCGAACAGCAGCTCGCCCCGCTCCGCCCGCGCCCGGACGCCCGGCACGTTCTCCAGAATCCAGCGCAGCTTGGTGCCGGAAAAATAGGCGTCGATGACCAGACCGGTCTTGCCCCGGAATTCCTCCACCAGCCCTTTTTCCTTCAGCTCGTCGCAATACGCACTGGTGCGGCGGCACTGCCAGACGATGGCGCGGCACACCGGCTCGCCGGTTTTTCTGTCCCAGACGATGGTGGTCTCCCGCTGGTTGGTGATGCCGATGGCGGCAATGTCGGCGGCGGTCGCCCCGATGTTCGCCATAGCCCGCTGGGCGACCTCTATCTGAGTAGACCAGATCTCGTTGGCGTCGTGCTCCACCCAGCCGGGCTGGGGAAAATACTGGGTGAATTCCTTCTGGGCGACGGAACACATTTCTCCCTGCTCGTTGAACAGGATGCAGCGGTTGGACGTGGTGCCGGCGTCCAGCGCCATGATGTATTTTGCCATTTGGGGTTCCTCCTGAAAGCAAGATGAAAAGGCGGGCTGACGCCCGCCTTTCAGAATCGTTTGTCCATCCGGTTATTTTACACCATGTCCCTCATTTTTGCAACGCCTGCCCGGGAAGTGACGCTCAAAATCTCCCAAAAGCATAAACGGCCTGTTTCCTTTTTGGCAGATATGTCAATTCTCCGCACCGTCAGCGTCCGGGGTCTGCTTCGTGTAATACTGCGCCTGCGCGTGCCAAAGTTCGGCATATTTCCCCGTCTCCTGCGTCAGAAGCGCCTGATGGGTTCCCTGCTGGATCACCTGACCGTCGCTGAACACGGCGATTTCGTCGCAGAACCGGCAGGACGACAGCCGGTGGCTGATGTAGATGGCCGTGCGGTCGCCGGAAATGGCGTTGAACTTCTCGTAGATCTCCGCCTCGGCAATGGGGTCAAGGGCAGCGGTGGGTTCGTCCAGAATGATGAAGGGCGCGTCCTTGTAAAGTGTCCGGGCAATGGCGATCTTCTGCGCCTCGCCGCCGGAAACCTCCACGCCGTCCTCGGCAAAATCCTTGTAAAGCATGGTGTCCAGCCCCTTGGGCATGGCCGCCAGCCGGTCGCCGAAGCCCGCGTCCATAAGGGCTTTCGTCGCCCGCGCCCGGTCGTACTTGGCGCTGCCCGCCACATTTTCTCCCAACGGCTGGGACAGGAGCTGGAAGTCCTGAAACACCACGGAGAAAATCTGCATATAGTCCTGATAGTTATACTTGCGGATGTCGATGCCGTTCAGGAGAATTTCTCCCTCCTGCGGGTCGTACAGGCGGCACAAAAGCTTAATAAAGGTGGTCTTGCCGCTGCCGTTTTCGCCAACGATTGCCAGCCGCTTGCCGACCTTGAACTTCATGGACACATTTTTCAGCGCCCAATCCACCCGGCCGGGGTAGCGGAAAGACACGTTGCGGAACTCCACCTCGTACTGCCGGTCAGAGCGCTTTTCCGTGGTCAGGCTGCCCTGATACATGGAATTGGGGATATCCAGAAACCGGAAAGTGGCGTCCAGATAACCCGCGTTGGTTTTCAGATTGCCGAGCTGTGCGGTCAGCTTGAAAATGCTGTCTGCCATGGCGGTGGCCGCGCCCACATACTGGGTCACGCTGCCCACGTCAAACGCGCCGCCCCACGCCTTCAGGCAGGTGAACACGTAGACAAAGCCGGTGATCAGCGCCACGACCCCTGTACCCAGCGCGGAATAACCGCCTATGGGTCCCAGCGCAAGCTTCCCGATTTTCCCGGTGGCGCCAAAGGCCGAGTCGCCGTTCCAGTAAAACGTCACCAGATTCTGCTGGTTATACATCCGGATGTCCGCGCCCCGTCCCTTGTGTTCGCCGATAAAACCGAAGAATGAGAATACGCGGTTACTCAAAGTCGCTTCCTCCGCCACACAGCTCCAGTAGGAGGTGGCCTTTTCCTCAAGCCTTCCCGCCAGAATGCTGATCAGGATCATGACGCCTGCCAGAATCAGAATGAACAGAGGATTGTTCAAAGCGGTCAGCTTCCCGGCGGATTCCGGCACCGGGGAGGTGAACAGCGTAACCGTCAGCGCAATGCCGCTTAAAATGCCGATGAGGCTTTTCAGTGTGCGCTCATAAATCTCCGGAACCTGCATCAGGCCAAAGCTTGACCAGTTCTCGTTCTGGGCGATCTGCGCCCGCAGGTCGCGGGTCTCCTGCTTGTCCACGTCCGCATAATCCATTGAGAAGAACTTCCGGCAAAACAGCGTCTCTTTTCTGCCGTACAGATCGTCCAGCATGGTCTCCGTCCGCTGAAACAGCACCGCCTTCGCGACGGCGCACAGTCCGGTACACAGCACCCCGGCGATGACCCAATTCCGAAGCACATCCGGCCTACGGAGCAGCGCCAGCTCCTTCAGGATCTGGGCGGAGAAGAACACCGTCACATAGGGCAGAATTGCGCCCACGACGGTATACAGCGTCGCCGCCGGGAAAAATCTGCGGCTGACTCCGTGCAGCGCCTTTGCCGCACGGAAATGAACGGACAGAGCGTGCCTGAAACTCATTTTCTTTTTCATAATCAGAACGCCTTCCCTTCCTGATAATAGCGGCTCTGGACTTCAAAGAGCTTGGCATACGCCCCGCCCCGGGCCAGCAGCTGATCGTGAGTACCTTCCTCGGTGATATGGCCGTCCGCCACGAAGATGATGCGGTCACAGAACCGCGTGGAGGCCAGCCGGTGGGAGATGAACAGAGAGGTCTTCCCCGCCGTCATGTCCTTGTACTTCTGATAGATGTCGTTTTCCGCCAGAGGGTCGAGGGCGGCGGTGGGTTCGTCCAGCAGCAGGATCGCGCCGTCCTTGTACAGCGCCCGCGCCAGCATCAGCCGCTGGGTCTGGCCGCCGGAGAACAGCACGCCGTCTAAGTAGGCCTGCCTGCCCACATGGGTGTCCAACCCCTTGGGCAGCTTCTGAATGGTCTCCGTCAAGCCCGCCTTTTCGATGCAGTCCCAGAGCTTTTTCGTGTCGATATTTTCATTTGTCTGGGCAATATTCTCCGCCACGGTCACGTCCAGAATGGAGAATTCCTGAAATACGGCGCTGAACAGCCCGTAATATTCCCGGCGGTTAAAGTCCCTTACGTCCACGCCGTTCAGCAGCACCCGCCCCTCGGTGGGATCGAACAGGCCGCACAAAAGCTTTACAAGGGTGGTCTTGCCCGCGCCATTCAGTCCCACGATGGCCAGCTTTTCCCCGGGACGCACCGTCAGGTCGAGATCGTGGATGGTATCCTCCTCCGCGCCGGGGTAGCGGAAGGACACATGCTCCAGCTTCAGTTCGTAGGCATCCGCCTTGGGAATCGCCGTCCCACCCTCGAACCGGAACGGCTCCGGATATTCCAGAAATTCCCGCACCTGAGAAAGGTCGAGGCTTTCCTCATGCAGCTTCTCCGCCGCCTGCAAAATGCCCATGACCCATGTGGTGAAGGTGGACACCGCAGTAAAATACAGGATAAACTCCGGCACACTCAGAGAATCCCGAAGCGCCAGATGGAGGAGGTACGCGTAGGCAATGCCGTTTCGCGCCATGGTGAGCAGCGCTTCGGTGACATCCGCCAGCAGCTTGATCTTCTCGCATCGAAGCCGGAAGTCCAGATATACGTTGTGAATGCGGTCAAGCAGTTCGTTCAGCCAGTTTTGCAGGCCAAAAATGCGAATATCCTTCGCCAGCTCCACGGATTCCGCTTTTTTCCGGATGTAGGACTTCTTCGCGTAAAACGTCTCTTCCTCATCCCGGTGCCGGAAAATCCAGTTGCTGGAATACCGGGACACCAGAAATCCCACCACGCAGGTCGCGGCGATCACCACCAGCAGCATCCAATTCAGGCTGGACAGGATGGCAAGGTACACCAGGAAACCGCCCACGTTCTGCAGCAGCACCGTCAGGGTTCTCCAAATGTTTTCCGCCGCTTCCGTGTTGCCCTGCACACTGTGGTGCGCCTTTTCCTTGAGCTTGATGAATTTCACGTCCAGCGTATTGGGAAAAGAGGTCATATTGCATTTTCTGGCGATCATGCCGACGATGCCGGAGCGCACATCCACACGGGGGTACATGGCAATCTCCCGCAAATATTCCTTCAGACCCATGGTCAGAAACAGCGCCAGCGTAAACAGTCCGATGGTACCCAGCAGCTCCCCCACGGGGGCGTGGCGCTCTACGCAGCTTAATATCTCCGGCGCAACGTACAGCTGCGTCAGGTTGTACAGCACTTCCAGCGCCGCCATGGCGACGCAGATAAACAGAACCCGTTTTCTGACCTTCCATGCGATCTTCACCATCCATCCCACGTTCTGGGCGGCGTTGTATTTTGGCTTTATTCTGTCTTTCATTTTGCCTCACCTCGTGAGCATACTCTATCACAAAAAGACGTCCCCGGAAGATTCTGGGGACGAATTGCTTATTTTGGGTGACGAACTGCATTTTTGGGGTTTCCTCATACTGAACTCCAATTAAAATCTTTAGAAAAGATTTTAATTGCCCGAAGGGCAAGGAGTTCATATGAGACTTGTTTTGTGATTTCTTTCCTTATAAATCACAAAACCGGCAGCGCCATTAGGCGATGCCTTCCTGATTAAAATCAAAGATTTTAATCAGGAAATAGTATCAGACCTGCGGGATGAGGATTTCCGTGGTAAACGCCCCGTCCTCGCTGTTGCGGCTCAGATAGCCGTCGTAACGGGATACGATGTCGTCCATCCGCACCAGCCCGAAGCCGTGCCCCTCCCCCTTGGAGGTTTTGAAGCCCTTGCCCACCTTACTTAGCTTTTTCGCGGCGGTGAAGTTGGTGAAGGAAATGTAGAGCTGCGTCCCCTTCATATCCATGTACACCCGGATCATCCGCTTTTCCTCCGGCAAGGCCATGCTTGCCTCCATGGCGTTATCGAACAGGTTGCCGATGATGCAGCACAAGTCCAGCTCCGACATTTTCAGCTTCACCGGGATGTGGGCGTCCACCTGCGTCGGGATGTTCCGGGAACGCGCAAGGGAAATTTTGCTGTTGAGAATGGCGTCGGCCATGGGGTTGCCGGTTTTCACCACGGTGTCCACGGTATTGAGATCCGTGTCCAGCTCGTCCAGGTAGACTTTCAGGGCGTCCATGTCCCAATTGGCCGCCAGTACCTTCATCATCTGGATGTGGTTGCGGTAGTCATGCCGCCAGCCCCGGATCTGCCGGTACATATTTTCCACTTCCCGGTAGTGGGTCTCGATCAGCCCCCGCTGATAGGCCGCAATGCGCTTGTCGATTTGTTTGGAAAAGAAAGACATATGCCGATCCTCCTCGGGAAGCTCTGAACAAATCGGCGAGAGCTGGCGGCGAGAGATTTTTCCCAGACGAAGGTTCCAAAAGTGGAGGAATACTTTGTGTATTTCCCACTTTTGAAACCGCACGGCTGGGGAAAAATATCCGCTGCTCAGCCGAAGGCGATTTGTTCAGAGTTTCCCTTATGTGTGCTTGATGATCGCCCGGTTCAAGGGTTCGTAAGCGCCCCTTGGCAGGGGCAGCAGCGTGCCGTCCGACAGGCTGACCTCCGTTTTTGTGACGCGCCGGATGTACTTCAGGTTAATGATCAGGCTCCTGCCCGCGCGGAAGAACCGGTCGTCCAGCTCCTTTTCAAACTCGTTCAGGCTCCGCTTGACGGTGTACTCCGCCTTTGCATGAATCGTCACATAATTCTGCCGAACGTCCAGATACCGGATGTCATAAAAGGGAATCCGTACCATTTCGCCGCCCAGCTCCAGATTCAGACACCGTTCCTCCCGCTTCCGCTTTTCCAGCGCCCGGTTCAGCACCGCGAACAGCTTTTCCCCGCTGACGGGCTTCATCAGATAATGCAGCGCCGCCACCTCGTAGCCCTCGGCGATATAGTCGGAATACCCGGTGACGAAGACGATCTGCACCGCCTCGTTGTCTTTGCGCACCCGTTTTGCCAGGCTTACGCCGTCCATAGCGCCCATTTCGATGTCCAGCAGCAGAATGTCCCAGTTCTTGTCCTCCGCGTACCGGAACAGGAAGCTCTCGGCGGAGGAAAAGGCGGTAATTTCCGCCTGATGCCCGGCCTGCGCCGCCCAATCCTTTACCAGACCGGAAACATACGTCCGATCTTCCTCCGCGTCGTCGCAGACCGCGATCCTTAATTCCATCATCCCGCCCCCTTTTTTGTCATTATATCTGTTTTTTTCGCCGCTTGCAAGGGCGAAAAGGGAAAGGAAGCATACCCAGTCCGGGTATGCTTCCAAAAAGCTCAGTTCTCGTATTTCCCTTTCGCCGGTGCGGGAAGGCGCTGGGCAATTTTTTCTGCCAGCGCGTTTCCGATGAAGGCAAAGGCGGTTCCGACGATGATGGAGAAGATCACGTCGGTCGGGTAGTGGACGTACAGGTACAGCCGGGAGAACGTGACCAGCACGGCGATCACCATGGCAGGAATGCCCATCCGCTTGTCGTAGATCATCAGCGGTATCGCCGCCTCAAAGGAGGCGATGGTATGTCCCGACGGGAAGGAGTAATCGTGCTGAGCGTCGATCAGCAGCTTGATGGTAATTCCGAAATTCTCATACTGAAAATCATACGGTCGCGGCCGCGCCACAAGGGGTTTCAGCGTCACGTTACAGATCAGCACACCCATTACAAGGGCGATGCCCATGGCGATGCCGGTTTTCCGCGTCTTGGGGAATACCAGCATCAGTACCGCCCAGGCAATCCAGAAGATGCCGCCCTCCCCGAACAGGGTCACGATGGGCATGACGGCATCCAGAAAGCCGCACTGCAAGTGCGCCTGAATCCAGTCCAGAATCGGCAGGTCAAAGCTGACCGCCAGTTGGTTCAGTAATGCCAGCATATTAGCCTCCTTCCGTCGCGTCGGTGCCGGACGGCGTCTCGAACAGAGCGTACAGCGTCATCGGCTCCAGCGTGGTGCCGTTGGGGATGGTGACATGGCCGTTTTCATCCGGGTCGAAGGCCATGGTGTAGGTGGTGCCGTTGTCGTACTTGTCGATACGATACCAACCGATGAATACCTTGCCCTCGGGGGCGGAGACCAGCGGGGTATCCAGCTCCGTAGCGTCGGTCTTGACAAACTCGCTGCTCAGGACGGTATCGCCGTTCATGAAGGTCAGGCGCACCTTGCCCACCGGCGCGTTGACATCCGCGTTGGTGGCGTCATAGACCAGCCACTTGCCGGTGTCCTGCTTCCGGAAGAACAGGGTCTGATCATACCCGAAGTCCTTGGTGGTGCCGTCTTTACGGGTGACGTTCAAGTTCAGCACCACATGGGCGGAGAACAAATCGTCGCTGTAGCGGGCGTAATCGGAGACCTCTTCCTTGGTAAAGCGGTAGCCGTTATTATCCTGAACCCACAAGTTACCCAAGTTGACGATCACACTGTAAACATCAGAAGAAGTGTCAAAATACTTGGCAATGTCCGCCTTGGACGCCTTCTCGATCATGAACAGGCAGTTGGTCTTCGCCGCGTTCAGCGCCGCTTCCCTCTCGCTGTCGGAGATGGTGTTGGCCTCGGTCTGCTCGGTGAAGGTATGGGTCTCGGCGTCATAGCTGACCTCCATGGACTTGCCCGACTTGTCAAAGATCGTGACAGTGGGAACGGCCATCAGGTCGGAAATTTCCTGTGTGCAGGTGCTCGTGCCCGTAACACCGATGGGCAGCCGCTCCGCCGCTACGGTGGTAGCGATCTGAATGACGTGGCTGTCGTCCAGAGGCACGCCGTTAACCTCGACGGTGTGACCGTCCACATTCTGAATATAGAAGGTCTCGCTCCGGTCGAAGAACAGCTCAACGCCGCCCAGCTCCCAGTCGGGAATGTCGGTGATGGCGGCCGTCTGACCGGACAGGGTGAAGGAAGCGATCTTCTCATCCCCCAGAAGGACAAAATACTTCTTATCGCCGGAAAGGCCCGCGGAGGTCTCCTTGAAGGTCAGCTGAGAATCTCCCACCTTGTTTTCCATATAGGCGACGAACTGATCCTTGCCCTCGTAGGGGGTGTTCTCTATCCCGGCGGCGTCATACAGCGCGCCCCAATCGGGGTGAGAAAACAGCTGGTCAAAGACCTCCTGACTTTTGGTGGTGGGCTGGGCGGCCTGATAGTCCGCCAGCCAGCCCTGAAGCCACTGAAGGCCAAAGAACGTGGCCACAAAGAACACCAGAATGCACATGAAATACAGGGTGTAGAAGATCACGCCGCCCAGCCGGGGGCCTTTGCGGTGCTTTTCCGGCACGGTCTGCGTCACGGGCGGCCGCTTTCCGCTGGGCTGCCGGGTCGGCTGGCTCTGCCGTACATTCTGCTGTCCGGTAGGCTGCTGCGTCCGGGCAGGGTTGGTTCTCGGCAGATTTTCCCGCACCGGCTGGCGCTGGGGCTGCTCCTGGGAAGGTGCGCTGTTGCGCTGGGCGACCAGCTCAGAAACATCCACCGCGGTCTTTTTATTTTTAGAATCGAATTTTCCTTGATACATGGTTTCCCTCACTTCCTTACGGCGCGACCATCCAGAAAGTAGGCATCTTTCTGGGGCGTTCCTGCAGCAGGGAATAGCTGTTGATCACCTGCACGGTACCGGCTTCGCCAAACAGGCCGTAGGTATCCCGGTAGACCATAATGCTGGACGAGCCGCCGTCCATATTGCAGGCGTTCACGACGCCGTACTCGATCATGATGTCGATGACGTCCTTATAAGTGCCGCCCATGGAACCGGCCTGACGGCCGTCGATGCACACGAACACCACAGCGCCGTCCTTCCGCTGGCCGATGGCGGTACGGGGGTTCCAGCCGGAGTTGGAGTTGTAGGCTTCCTGATTGATCTCCCCGTTCATGATGAGGACGGGGCCGAAGCAGCAGCCATCCCGGATGTTCAGCTCCTCCGCCTGGGCTTTGCTCAGATTATCTTGCGCGACCACGAGGATGTTGTCCTTATTGAAGCCCGCAAAGCCCTTGATGCCGTTGGGGGGAGAGCCGGTCGTCCACTTGCAGGCGCCCTTGGAGTATACCAGTCCCTCCGGCACGGAGCCGACGGAGGGGTCGGATGTGCCGTTGTCAAAGAACGCGCCCGCGTTGACACCAGCGATGGCGCCGTCAGTTTCGATCTGATCGTCGATACGGGTGCCGGGAATGGATGTGGAAAAATTCTCCGTGGAGGTGCCGAGGTAGACCTTGCTGGGGTCACGGACGATCATAATATGGGCGTTGTAGGTATCGCCGGAATGGGACTCAAAACGAATGCCGTCGGAGGAATTCGCCCATTCGTCGGTACCGGTGGAGATCGCCGCGTCCTTGTTGATGACGATTTCAGACGTATTGGAGAACTCGTCCGTCAGGTTAGAATCTTCCCGGGTGCGAATGGAATCCAGCGTCTCCGCGTCCATGAACAGGCCGGGGATCCACTTGGTTCCGCTGGGCTCCAGCAGGGACATGGTCAGCACGTCCCGGGCGGCAGGCGACGGGCCGTTGAAGATCAGGTTCAGCGCCAGACACGCCGCCACCAGAATCAGGGCGATCACGGTGAACAGCACCAGGAAAAACCGCCGGACGATCCGTCCGAACAGGCCGCTGCCCTTCTTCTTTTTCTTCTTGGGCGGTCTGGAAGCCCCGCCCCGCTGGGAAGGAACGGGATCATAATCGGGCATTGTGTTTCGTTTGCTCATTTTTTCTCAACCTCCGGTTCATTTTGTTTCTGGGGCGCGAACACCCAGCGCTGCTGAATCATATAGCCGATGATGTAAAGCAGAATCATCACGACCACGTAAATCAGCGTGTGCAGCACGCCGGTGGGCTTTACGTGGAAAAGCACATACGCGCCGTCCGTCAGCAGAATTTGCAGCAGCATCTGGGGGACCGCCAGGCAGTAGTAGCGAAGTAAGGTCTTACCGGTGTCCGTGTTGGTCTTGAACACCAGCTTCTTATTGAGGAAGAAGTTCAGCAGAGACGAGATCACTCTTGCGCCCGCGCCTGCCGCGGCGGTGAGGACGAAGCCCTCCAACGCCTTTTTAAGCAGAGCGGTAAACAGGGTGAACAGGCCGGTGTCCACCACGGCGCAGACGATGGAATTTATCGTATACCGGAAGAAATGCGCCAGAATCAGCTTGTATATCCGCCAGGAATCCACAAAGGTGCGGAAATGGGAGCTTTTGTTCTCCTCAATGTACACGGTGCGGATCTTGTTCTCCTCGAAGGGGATGGCCTTTTCCTTGAACGCCAGAAGCATATTGGTCTCGTACTCAAACCGGTCCCCCGCCACGTCCACCAGCTCCTCCACTGCCTCCCGGGGCAGCGCCCGCAGGCCGGTCTGGGTGTCGGAAATGGTCATGCCCACGAAGGTCTTGAACACCAGCGACGTGGTGTGGTTGCCGAACCGGCTGCGCTTCGGCACGTGGTCCAGCGTAAAGTCCCGGCAGCCCAGAATGCAGTGCCCGGTCTCCAGCATTTTCTCGCAGCACGCCCGGGTATCCTCGGGGTGGTGCTGGTTGTCGCCGTCCACCGTCACGACGCCGGCGCCTTCGGGACAGTTGTCCAGAAACCACCGGAAAGCGGTCTTCAAAGCCGCGCCCTTCCCCCGGTTTACCTCATGATGGATAAGATGAATTTCGGGATGAGCCGCGGCGGCGTCCGTGAAATAATGTAAATTTTCCTGCTTGCTTCCGTCGTTGACCAGAATGATGTTGGAAAAGCCGTATTCCAGCAGGCCGTCGATGACGGCGTTCAGCTTCTCGTCCGGGTCCAAAGAAGGCAGGACGACAGAAATTTTCGATAGATCTTGCATCTCTTTTGCCTTTCTAGGGTGTATCTGAAAACTGGCGAAATGACCAGCAGTGAGAGATTTTTGTCCTGAGCAAGCCATTTTTCCGCAGGAATGCTTGCTGCATTTCAAGGGAAAATGGCGCGGCACAGGGCAAAAAGAGCCGCTGATTGGGCGTTTTGACAGTTTTCAGATACACTCTTACGTGCGCGCCCGTGTTCTTGGCGCAGATAGTCACACGAAACTCAGTATACTATAGCATATTTCTTTTCATTTGCAAAGAGTTTTCGTAAAAACTTAATAGAAAAAGTCGATTTGAACGCTTCCCCGTCCGTCGTCTGCGGCTTCGCTTGACACGTTTGCCCGGGTATGGTAGATTAGTAAGTAGAATATCCAACAAAACACCCTGTATTCCAGTGTTCCGCCCGGGAAAAACTTCCATCGGACGGCAAAAGGAGGATGTCCATGCTGCAGACGCTCACCACGCCCAGAGGCGAAACGCTTTCCGGCACGCCATGGCAGATCTATCCCAGACCGCAGATGCGCCGGGATTCTTACATAAACTTGAACGGAGAATGGGATTTTGCCGTATCATCCGGGAAACCGGAAACATTTGATATGCGCATTACCGTGCCCTTCTGCCCGGAGTCCCGGCTTTCCGGCATCGGGCGGCATTTTGAAGAGGGCGCGCCATTATGGTATCGCCGACGCTTTCTTCTGCCCGAGGGCTTCCGCCGGAAGCGGGTGCTGCTCCACATCGGCGCTGCCGACCAAATTGCAGAGGTGTTCGTGAACGGGCAGTACCTGTGCCGCCACGAGGGCGGCTATGCCTCCTTCTGCGTGGACATCACCGAAGCGCTGGCGGAGGAAAACGAGCTGGTCATCCGCTGCACCGACGATCTCCACGATCAGGCTTTCCCCTACGGCAAGCAGGTGATGAACCGGGGCGGCATGTGGTACACCCCCGTGTCCGGCATCTGGCAGACGGTGTGGCTGGAAAGCGTGCCGGGCACTTATATAGAGAATCTGAACATTGAAAATCACGGCGCGTCCGTGACGATCTCCACGGTTCCGCCACTGGAGGGTACAGTCAGCGTGGAGCAGCTGGGGCAGTTCCCGCTGGAGCACGGGCAAGTGACCATCGCCCCGGAAAATCCCCATTTCTGGTGCCCGGACGACCCCTATCTTTACCGCTTCACCGTGGAAACAGCGCAGGATAAGGTGGAATCCTACTTTGCCATCCGGTCTCTGGAAATCAAAAAGGTAGGCGAATATCCCCGCCTGTGCCTCAACGGCAAACCTTATTTCTTCCACGGTCTGCTGGATCAGGGCTACTGGCCGGAGGGGCTGCTCACCGCCCCTGCCCCGGAAAGCTATGCCGACGATATCCTCGCCATGAAGCGTCTCGGCTTCAACACCCTGCGCAAGCACATCAAAGTCGAGCCGGAGGAATTCTACTATCAGTGCGACCGGCTGGGCATGATCGTCTGGCAGGACATGGTCAACAACGGCAGCTACCGCTATTTCCGGGACACCGTGCTTCCCACCGTCGGCATTCAGAAGCGGAACGACCGGCGTCTTCACTCGGATGAACGAAGCCGCAATGCCTTCCGTCAGGGCGCAGCTGACGCGGTGAACCAGCTGAAAAACCACCCCTGCATCTGCTACTGGACGATCTTCAACGAGGGCTGGGGGCAGTTCGACAGCGACCGCGTCTGCGGATGGTTCCGCACGCTGGACGCTACCCGCTTCATCGACACCACCTCCGGCTGGTTCCGTGGAAAGGACACCGATGTGGACAGCCGCCACCAGTATTTCGGAAAACTGCGTCTGACAGGCGACGGTCTTCGTCCGTTGGTGCTATCAGAGTTCGGCGGGAAAACATGGCGGGTCGAGGGGCACATTTTCAACCCCGACAAAACCTACGGCTACGGTGCCTGCCCGACGAGAGAAGCTCTGAACGAAGCGGTAGCGGCGCTCCACCGGGAATCCATTGTCCCCGCCGTGGAAAAGGGTCTGTGCGCCGCCATCTACACCCAGGTCAGCGACGTGGAGGATGAAGTGAACGGCCTGATAACCTACGACCGCCGGGTGGTCAAGCTGGACGCGGACACCATGCTGCCCATTTCCAGAGCGCTGCAAGACGCTATGGAAAAAACAGTTGCATCTTTTGAAAAAATGGGCTAAAATATACGGGATAAAAGGAGGGATCTGAATGCAGTCAGTACCCGAAAAGGAAACCATGGACGCCATTGCGGAGCTATTCAAGGGCTTTGCCGATTCTACCCGGGTGCATATTCTGGCGCTTCTGTCCCGACAGGAGCTGTGCGTGACGGACATTGCGGAGACTGTGGACGTCAGCCAGAGCGCCATTTCCCACCAGCTTCGGATTCTGAAGCAAATGCACCTGATCAAATTCCGCCGGGAGGGGAAGAACATCCTCTACTCTCTGGCCGACGACCATGTGAAGACCATTCTGCAAATGGGTCTGGAACACGTTCTGGAGTGAAGAAGACTGAGGCAGCACTTTCATGTGCTGCCTCGATTTTTATACTTCGTAATATTCCATTCTCCCCGCGTACTCCCGGCAGAGCGATTCCATTTCCTTTTCCGCAGGGAAGCCGTTGGCCGCACCGCTGACACGTATCTTTGCGGACGCAAAAACCTGCGCCCGCGCCAGTGCATCCGGCGGGCGGTATCCCCGCGCGAAATGATGCAGGAAGCCGCTGAACAGGGCGTCCCCCGCGCCCACGGTGTTGACGATTTCCCCCACCTGCACGGCGGGCAGGGCGAAAATGCGGTTTTCCTCCCGGAGGTACATGGCCGCGCCCTCGGCTCCCCTGCCGAGAACGATAATACGGTTTCCGTAAGCGTCCCCCAGCGCCCGCAGAAAATCCCGGTAGTCTCCACGAATTCCCTCGTCGCTGAGGAACAGAATATCCGCGCAGGACATGAATTCCCGGTTGAATTCGTCGTGGATGTCCGAAAGCACATGGACATCTGTGGCCACGGTTTTGCCCAGCGTCTTCGCCTGATGCAGCAGCGGGCGATTAAAATTGATGTTGCAGGCGGCCACCACGTCGGCGTCCCGGCAAATGTCCTCCGGGAAGTCGTAGGGCGTTTCCTGAATGTCCTTCAGGTCGCAGTAGATCTGCCGCTTCCCCTCGCCGTCGTAAAGCACCACGGAGTTGGGCGTCTCCTTCAATCTGGGTCTGACCCAGTCCGTTCCGATTCCCGCCGTGCAAAGCTGGCTCTGGATATATTCCGCCGGGAAGTCCCGCCCCGTCATGGTAAGCAGAGTCACGTCGTCCCCCAAGGTTTTCAGTGCTTTGGAAATGTTGTACGCCACGCCGGACACGGCGGTGTTCACCCCGAAAAAGGGGTAATCAATGGGGTAATAGTTCACCGGGAACTGCCGCACCCGCACGGTCGTCTCCGTGTTGATCAGCCCGGATACCAGAATGTTCGCCATATTTTCCTCCATCAAACAGGCAGAAACGCCGCGGCCACCGCAATCACAATGGCGGGCAGCAGATTCGCCACCTTCACTTTCTTCCCGAAAAGCAGATTGATGCCGACGCAGAAAATCAGCACATTTCCCACCAGCGACAGGTTCGCCAGCGCCCCTTCGGTCATGACCGGCCGCATCAGTCCCGCAAGCGCCGTCATGCTCCCTTGCAGCACCGCCACGGGAATTGCGGAAAATGCCGCACCTTTTCCCATGGAGCTGCTCATCACTATTATGATGATCAGGTCCAGCACCGCTTTGGTTGCGAGGATGGAATGATCCCCGGTCAGTCCGTCCTGAATGGAGCCGACGATGGCCATTGCCCCGATGCAGACGGTCAGGGACGCGCTGACGAAGGCATTGACGAACGTCTTGTCCTTGGCATTTCCGGTTTTGACCTTCAGCCACTGCCCCAGCCGCTCAAACGCGCCCTCAATGTTCAGCGCTTCCCCAATTACAGCGCCGATAGCAAGGCATCCGATGATCAGCAATGCGCCGCTGCTGACGACCTTTCCGTCCTGCACCGTGAGCATACCCTCCATGGCGCCGGAAATGGCGATAAACAGCGTACCCACACCGCAGACCTTCATCAGCGTATCCTGCGCGCTCTGGCTCAGGACGCGTCCAAACAACGCCCCGCACACACCGCCTGCCAGAATCGCGGCGGTGTTGATGACCGTTCCAAGCCCAACCATGTGCTTTCCCTCTTTTCCCGATTTGCCCAAATTCTACTGCATTCTGCTGAAAATGTCAACCAGACGCCGGGATATTGACTTTCCATCCGGGAAACAGTATACTATTTTTTGAGGTGATACTATGACAGCATCGTCAATCAAGGGTGCGATCAAAGGCACCCTGAAAGGCATCCTGAACACAGCCGCGCCGGTTTTCAGCCGGAGATCCGCCATGGATTCTGCCAGCGCACGGGAAACGCTGCTGGGCTTCTCCCCTCCCCCCACGGGGACTGCGGCCGCCGACAACCGGCTGCTGGAGCCGGAGTGCGATTTGCAGATCGTGATCCCGGCCTATAACGTAGAAGCCTATCTTGCCCAGTGCATGGACTCCGTGCTGGCGCAGGAGACAAAGTATACATACCGCGTCATTCTGGTGGATGACGGCGCGACCGACACCACCCCCGCGATCGCGGACACCTACTCCGACGACCCGCGGGTGACAGTCATTCACCAGCGGAACAAGGGCCTTTCCGGCGCAAGAAATACCGGCATCCGGGAGATTTTCGGCAAATACCTCATGTTCATTGATTCCGACGATTTTCTCCTGCCCGGTGCCATCGACGCCATGCTGGACACCGCCTTTGCCCACGACTGCGATCTGGTGGAGGGCGGCGCGTATTACGTGTATGATAACAGAAAGTCTGTCATGCACCGCTACGAGTCCGACCACAAGGTATCCGACCCCTACACGCTCCACGGTCACGCATGGGGAAAACTCTACCGGGGCGCACTATTTGAATACCTCTGCTTCCCGGAGGGCTACTGGTACGAGGACTCCCTGCTCTCCTACCTGATTTTCCCCAATGCCAAAAACGTCTGGGTCACAGGACATATGGCCTACGGCTACCGCATCAACCAGGCCGGCATTGTCAAGTCCTCCCACGGCAAGCCCAAGTCCGTGGACACCTACTGGATCACGGAGGAACTGATGGCAGAGCACGCCCAGGCGGGGCTTCCGGCAGACGACGCCTATTTCCGGTACATTCTGCTGCAAATCCGTCTGAACCAGCACCGCATCGCAGACCTCCCGGAAAACATTCAGGAGAGCGTGTTCGTTCTGACCTGTGACCTTTTCTGCAACACCTTCCCCGCCGATCTGGACGTTTCCGGAAATCGCACGCTGATAAAGGCTCTGCGAACCCGGGACTTTGGCATGTATAAAATGTGCTGCAAGCTTTTTTAGAAGCAGATGAAAGCCGGCAATCAATGTTCCCGAAAAAGGATTTTAGCCCCCTATCAATCATGTAAGGAGACAAGAACACTATGGAAAATTACAAGTTTTCAACACTGGAATACAAGCGCCCCGATCTGGAGACGCGCCGGGCAAAACTCGCCCAATGGAAAGCCGCAGTCGGGCAGGCGGAGAGCTACAGCGCCCTGCGCAGCCTGATTTTTGAGATCGACCGCGAGAGCTGCGAACTGTTCACCCAGTATTCCATCGCGCACATCCGCCACACGCTGGACACGCGGGATGAATTTTATGAAGCGGAGATCAATTATTTACAGGACACACTGCCCACGCTCAGCGGCGGTGAGGTGGCGCTCAGCGAAGCCATCGCGGCCAGCCCCTTCCGGGCGGACATCGAGCGGGAATTCGGCAAGCAATACTTTGTCTCCATGGACTTGCAGAAGAAGCTGTTCTGTGAAGCCAACATCCCGCTGCGTCAGCAGGAAAGCCGCCTGACCAACGAATATCAGAAGATCATGGCCACCGCCGAGATTTCCTTCGACGGCAAGACCCTGAACCTCTACGGCGTCCAGAAGTATTTCGAGCATCCCGACCGCACGGTGCGTGCCGCCGCCGTCAAGGCGTACTCCAAGTTCTACGAGGACAACGAGCCGCGTCTGGAGGAGATCTGGAGCGAGCTTATCCGCATCCGCAACCAGATGGGCAGGAACCTGGGCTACGAGAACTACATTCCCGTGGGCTATCTGGAGCAGGGACGCACGGACTACGGCGAAAAGGAAGTCGCGTCCTTCCGGGAGCAGGTGCGCACGTTCCTCGTGCCGCTGTGCCAGAAGCTCTATGACGCCCAGGCCAAGCGCCTCGGCATCGACCATGTCATGTGGTACGACGAGAAGATGGTCTTCCCGGACGGCAATGCCGAGCCTGCGGGGGACGACGCCTTCATGGTCAAAACCGCCCAGAAAATGTATCACGAGATCAGCCCGGAAACCGGCGAATTCATTGACTTCATGATCGACCACGAGCTGATGGACCTGCAGAACAAACCGGGCAAGGCCTCCACGGGCTACATGACGAGCCTGCCCAGCCTGAAGGCGCCCTTCGTGTTCTCCTGCTTCAACCACACGATTTTCGACATGCAGGTGCTGACCCACGAGCTTGGTCACGCCTTCGCGGGCTACATGGCCATGCGCAGCCAGCCGATCGCAGATTTTTACAGCGAATCCACCGACATCGCGGAGATCCACTCCATGTCCATGGAGCAGTTCGCCTACCCCTATGCCGAGTGGTTCTTCGGCAATCAGGCGGACAAGTTCCGCTTCGCCCATTTGCAGGAGGCGCTGACCTTCGTCCCCTTCGGCGTGGCCGTGGACGAGTTCCAGCACATCTGCTATGCCCATCCCGAGATGACGCCCAAGGAACGGACATATCAGTGGCACCTGCTGGAAGAAAAATATATGCCATGGCGGCGCTACGAGGACGACGCTTTCATGGAGCGGGGCGGCTACTGGTATCACAAGCTGCACATCTACCTCTACCCCTTCTACTATATCAACTACACCCTCACCACCATGGGCGCGATGGAGTTCAAGAAGAAGTACGCCGAGAACAGGGACGCGGCGTGGCAGGACTATCTCAAGCTCTGCAAGACCGGCGGCAGCCGCAGCTATCTGGAAACGCTGCGCTACGCGAATCTGGCCAACCCCTTCGAACCCGGCTCCGTGGAGCGCGCCTGTGGGTACGCGGAGGAAATCCTGCTCAAGCAGATTGCGGAGCAGGCGAAGTAAGTGCAAGTCAGCACTGCATTCCGACCAAAACCTCCGGCGTTCAGTAAAATAATAAAAAGGCAGACACATGGAAAACCGCCATGATGTCTGCCTTTTCTTTATACTATTAAATCAGTTACAGGAAGCAGCCGGTCATATTGCCGTAGAGCACCGCAAAGGGCGCGGCAAACAGGAAGCTGTCAAACCTGTCCAGAATTCCCCCATGCCCCGGAAGAACCCTGCTGAAATCCTTGATGCCAACCGTCCGTTTGATCGTTGACATCGCAAGATCCCCGAATTGCCCGATGATGGAAGCCAGAAACAGGTAAAGGAACAGCCAGCCGTACCGTATCTCAACGCCCGCACACTGGGAATACAGGGAAGCAATCAGGCTCATGAGAATGACGGAGCTGACCATGCCGCCCAGCCCGCCTTCCACCGTCTTTCCGGGACTGATGATAGGCGCCAGCTTATGGGTGCCCACCGCTCTGCCGACGAAATACGCCCCCACATCATTGACTGTGCAGCCCAGCGTGACAAAGATCAGAACGGCAAGCCCCTGCAGCCACCGCCGAATTTCCACCGCGCTGTAAAAGAAGATGGGAAGCATCAACGCGCAGGGCAGAATGCGCCAAAAGCCGATGGAATGAATCTCCTTCATGCGGCTCATAAACAACGCGAAGGCCACAATGGCAAGCACCCATACAAACAAAAGGATCTCCGTGTAATATGGAAGCCGCCTCATACAGACTGCGGCCGCAATCAGACTCAGCAGCAGGACATTGTACCAAGTGCAGCATTTCGCGGCCCGAAGCAGCTCAACAATGCCCATAATGCTCAGCATTGCGGCCGCCGCTTCCAGCACATAGGCATAGCGGGAAAAATATAGCACAAGAATCCCTGTCAGCGTAATCACTGCCCCTGTCCGCACGCGGATTTCCGATTCTGTCGCCGTTTTCTTTTGGGCTGGGCTGCAGCCGCCTGTCTCTGTTGTTATCGCTTTTGCTTCCTTTTCTGTTTTCCTTTTCCGGCGCTGTTTCTCAGACGCCAACCGGTTCACAAGCGCCTGTGACGCTGTATCCCGACACGCCGAGAATGGTCTCCCCGTCGATCTGGATGGGCGTGGGGCGGTCAAATTCCACTGAGATCGTATGCCCGGTCAATATTGCCACCATCTCTTTGTGCCGGATATGCTCCCCCTTGAAAATGGAGGGGAACACCATCAGCGTTTTCAGTTTCCCCGCACCGAACATCACCATAGTTGATACCGTCCCGTCCGGGCTTAAGCGGTTCTGCCCCGGCGTCGGCATCATCCCGCCGCCGTAGAACCGGCCGTTCATGGTGGGTGCCAGCCACACCTTCCGGTAGCTGTGGGTTTCTTCATCCACGGTGACCACCGCGTTCGTGGGTTTGTAGTGGAACAGCAGGCCCTTGATGGCAATGGCCGTGTAGTTCACGGGTTTGGTGGACTTCTCCCTCTGCTCGTCTCCCACCTGACAGCAGTATCCGTCAATGCCGTAGCCGATGCCGTTCAGGAACCGGTATTGTTTCCCGTTGACGGTCACCGTCGGCAAATTCCGCAGGCATTCCCCGATGGGAAAGGGGCCGTCCTCCGGCTTGCGCCCCAAGTCGCGCAGGAAGTCGTTTCCGCTCCCGGCGGCATAATAGTATATATCCTGAGGGATATCCAGCCCCGACGTGTCGTTTATGAAACGGTTCAGGGTCCCGTCTCCGCCGGAAAGGATGACCCGGGTCTCCGGGGGCAAGTGCCTAAAGAATTCCCCGTAGTCTTCGATCTTCGTCATGTCATGGAAGTCGATTTTCTCCCCGGGAAGAAAGTCTCCGATGGCGCGGGTGTTTTCCTCTCCCCGGCCGTTTCCCGCGTATGGGTTATATAATACCGTATATGCAGCCATTTTTCTCTCCCTACGTTTCTTTCAGAGCCGCGCTCAGTTCGTTATGTACCCACTCCCCTATCGCCGATGTCCGGTTGGCGTTTACAAATTCCGTGGGGATGGTTTCAATAATGCGGAATTGCACATCACTGCGGCGGCGATACCAGTTCTTATGGATCTGCTCCGTTCCCTGAATCGACGCCACGACGATGGGCACGGAAGCCTTCTGGGCGATCTTGAACACCCCATTGTGGAAGGGCAGCAGGACGCATTCCTTACTGCGCGTCCCCTCCGGGTAAATGCCGATGGATACCTCGTCGGATGATATCAGCTTCGCCGCCTTCTCGATCGTCAGCAGTGCGTTGCGGGGATTCTCCCGGTCGATGGCCATAAAGCAGCATCTTCTGATGATCCGCCCGAAAATCGGAATCTGAAAATTCTCCGCCTTGGAAACGAACGCCAGATTCCGTTCCTTCATGACCTGCCATGTAAGGATCGGGTCAAAATTGGAGCGGTGATTGCACACCAGCAGGAACCGGCCGTCCTTCGGCAGCTTCTCCATGCCGTCAACATGAATGTGGATGTGCAGCAGCCGGATACAGCAGGCGGTCGCACCGTAAAGCAGCCGGCGGTAGAATGGACTGTCATGCTCGTATTCCTTTTTGGTGTCCACCAGCAAGGCACAGACCGTCAGGAACAGGACATACAGCAGGCACAGCCCAAGCAGGGCCGCAAGAATCCACAGAATGATTTTTCCCATTGCGTTAGGCTCCCTGATACCGGCTCAATCGATGATCTCGTAGTCCGTATCCATCGCCTCGAGCTTCTTCACTTCTTTTACGCACTTGGACGCGCAGATGATATAGGACAGAATCTGCACGCCATCGACCATCATAGACAGGCCGATAAAGATCATCAGCGTTCTGGAGCCTTCAAAGGGATTCATAACCAGCAGCAGCGCAAACGCCACGCTCAGAATCGAGAGAACAAGGGACAGCCCCCATCCGGGAACGCTCAGGCGTCTCAAATCAATGGACGCCTGAAGCTGAAACAGGCTGTCCACCAGAATCAGAATACCGATGATGACCGGAAGAATCAGGACGACGCTCTGGGAACGGGCAAATCCATACACGCCCATCAGAACATCCAGAATCCCCAGCGGCAGCTCATACACATGAAAAATCGAGCTGATACCCCGCTGCGCGTAGCACACGATCCGGAACACGCCCACAGCCAGCAGGATTGCGCTCATGACATAGCACAGCACCGTCGCCGAGATGTTCGGCCAGATCAGCAGGCACAGCCCAAGCAGCAGCATGACGACAGAAATAGCCAAGCTAATCCATTCCAGTTTTTTCAGCGTTTTCATAAATGTCACTTTCCTTTTTCTAGGGTCTATCTGGAAACCGGGAATATGACCAACAGCGAGGGATTTTTCGCCTGCTGAAGCCATTTTTCCGCAGGAATACTTTGTGTATTACAAGGGAAAATGGTGCACAGCAGGCGGAAAAGACCCGCTGTTTGGGCATGTTGACGGTTTTCAGATAGACCCTAAATTATTTTTATTTCCTACAGAAATCAGACGGACAGCTGAAGATCTGTCCGCTCCCATGGCATATCCGCTGCATTGCTCCCAAAGTGGCCATAACAGGATACCCGGGAGAAAATGGGGTTCATCAGTCCGAATTTTTCCATGATCGCCATGGGGCGCATATCCACCGCGCGGAGAACGGCGTTATAGATATCGTCCTTCTTCAGCCGTTCCGTGCCGAAGGTATCGAGCCGGAAGGACACCGGCTCCGCCAATCCGATGGCATAGGCAAGCTGCACTTCACACCGGTCGGCCAGATCGGCGGCGACGATGTTCTTCGCAATGTACCGGGCAAGATACGCCCCGCTCCGGTCAACCTTGGAGGCATCCTTCCCGGAAAACGAACCGCCGCCATGACGGGCACAGCCGCCGTAGGTATCCGAAATCGACTTGCGCCCCGTAACGCCTGAATCCGCCGCCGGGCCGCCCATGACGAACCGCCCTGTGGGATTGATAAAGAACTGGGTGTCCTTATCGATCAGCGCGGAGGGGATCGTCGGCAGGATCACATGCCCCAGAATGTCGTCCCGCAGCGTGTGAATGTCAACGCCTTCCCGGTGCTGGCTGGACACGATGACCGCCGCCACCCGGCAAGGCCGGTCCTGCCCGTCGTATTCCACCGTGACCTGCGTTTTCCCGTCGGGGAGAAGATATTGCAGTTCATTGCTGCGGCGCACCAGCTCCAGCCGCTTCGCCAGCGCGTGGGCCAGCTCGATGGGCAGCGGCATCCGGTTGACGGTTTCCTTACAGGCATAGCCAAACAGAATGCCCTGATCTCCGGCGCCGGTGTTGATGCGTTCCGCCTCGTTTCTGCGGGCAATGCCCCTTGCGATATCCGGGGACTGCTCGTGCAGATCTACTTTGATCCGGCACGTTTCCGCGTCAAACCCCCGGTTCGGTTCCGTATATCCAATTTCCTCAATGACCCGCCGGGCAAGACCGGCATAATCCACCTCCGCCTTCGTGGTGACCTCCCCGAAAATATGTACCGCATCGGTGGTGCAGGTCACCTCGCAGGCGACCCGGGATTGGGGGTCCTGTTCCAGCAGCGCGTCCAGAATTCTGTCCGCAATCTGGTCGCAGATTTTGTCCGGATGGCCGCAGGTGACGGATTCAGAGGTAAAATTGTTTCTGTTCATAACATTCTTCCTCGTATGACAGAGTTGTCATTGTCCGGCGGAATCCCACCTGACAATGACAACTTTACACCGTTTCCCCCGAAATGACCATGGTGGAAAACGGCGGTTCCTCCTAAATAGGAGAAACCGCCGTTTTTCTTCGATTTGGGGGAAATTGTCGAATTTGTGAGAAAATCGTTGTCCAGCGCGGCAAAACCACATTTCCCATCTTCTTGACATTTCCTGTCCTCTATAGTAAAATGCAATTAAATATTTAATTGCGTTTGTATATGGAGGCTTCCCAATGGGTCAGACAGATATTCTTACGCTGAAAGGAAAATTCACCGCCTGTCAGAAAATGCTGACGGTATTCGGGGACGAGGTCCGCCAGCGTCTCCTGCTTCTTATGCTGGAAAGCAATCCCAACGGCGTGCGGGTAGCGGACATTTCGGACAAAATGAAGCTGACGCCGCCGGCGGTTTCCCACCACATGCAGATTCTGAAGGATGCCGGGGTCGTTCACTGCCGCAAGGACGGAAAGTACATGTACTATTTTCTGGACTCCAGCGGAAAGGACATCGACAAGCTGCTGGAATTGTTCGCGCAGATGAAAGAGATGCTTGCGCGCCGCTGAGCCGTTTTCCCACCGTCAAGAAAGAACAGGAGTAAAAAGCCATGGCAAACTACACAGAAAAAGCAATCTTCCGTGCCTTTGAGGAACTGCTGGAGGAAAAACCCTTTGACAAGATCACCGTTTCGGCCATCGTCTCCAAAAGCGAGGTCAGCGCGAACACCTTTTACTATCACTTTCAGGACATTTACGACCTGCTGGACAAATGGCTTGACCGGAAGAAAAACCAGTCTTTCGCAATGACACAGCTGACAGGCAGCTGGACAGACCGGCTGAAAGTATTGCTTCACGCCATGCAGGAAAACCCGAAGCTTGTCTATCACGTTTCCGATTCCATCACGCGGGAGCGTCTGGAACGGTATGTCTTTACATCGATTGAAAGCCAGTTCTACGATCTTATCGGGGAAAAAACTGCCGCCATGGAGATAACCGATGAAACGAGGAAAATGATGACCAGCTTCTTTTGCTGCTCCCTTCTCGGCTATGTCATGAAATTTCTCTGGGTCAATATGAACGTTGACATTGATGCTTCCGTTGACGACCTGAGCATCATTTTCTCCGGCGCGTTGGAAGCCATGCTCCGGAAGGAAATGGGACAATAGGAACCTTGAACACTGTAAACAGCCGGGCATTTGGATGCCCGGCTGTTTTTTCGCAGAGCGCTGCACACGCTCATTGATCTTTCCGCGCAATTTTCCGGTATTCATACTGAACTCCAATTAAAATCTTAAAAAAGGTTTTAATTGCCCGAAGGGCAAGGAGTTCAGTATCAAACGCACAGAGGCGGAGAACGGCAATGAAGCCCTAAGGGTGCAGAAAAGCCCGCAGCATGATTGCTGCGGGCAGAATGGGGCGATATGAAGTTGTGGTGGGGCGGCGCATCCGGAAGAGGCTGAAAAGATATCGGGGCACAGAGAATGTGTCTCAACAAGGTACAGCCTTGTTCCCTAAATTTGAGGGATGATGCGCCGAAGCCGTACATTTTTCCAAACGCAGAAAAAGCGCAACTCAAATCCCCCGCATCTTGAATTTGAAAAGGATAAATTGTTGCACTTTTGCTAGGGAACCTCTGATTAAATCGGCAAGAGCTGTGAGCGAGAGATTTTTTGACCAATCGAGGTATCGAAAACGGCGGAATACTGTATGTATTTCCCGTTTTTGATACCGAAGAGTGGACGAAAAAGATCCGCTCACGGCCGCAGACGATTTATTCAGAGGTTCCCTAGATTGCTACCAAACAGAATTTGTAAATGCAAACCTCAAAGCAGTTGGCTCCCTGCACGCCTTCTATCCTACGGCCTGTGTCAGCACACATGCCGTTGTGCTTTGCGACATGAACGGCAGGCAAATGCCGCTCTCACCCGCGCCGACCAGCAGCTCTGTGCCGCTCGGGCTGATCAGGAGGGGATACGTCTCACACAAATACATCGGACCGTCCGTGACGCCATAGTTTTTACCGCCCACAAGCGACAAGCTGAGCGTCACATAGCTCGGCCCGTCCGGAATGGTCTGAATCGCCCAGAAGCCGCTCCACATTTCCGTAAAGTCGTCGCTGCCTTCGTATGCCCAATCCAGATCGACCGTGCCGCCTGTCTCGTCTTCCGGATAGAAGCGCAGCGAGAAATGGGCATAGCGGTTGGTTTCCCCTGCCATGGTCTCTGTGATCCAGCCCATGCCGTCACGCTGCGATCCGGCAAGACCGAGCGCCGTCATGCCTGTCCAGCCGCCGGCAAGCCATGCCGCGAACGCGGGCGGGGCAGAATACCATGCGTACTCCGTAAAGTCAAAGGAATGATAGTCTCCGCTTTCCGATATGCAGGGCGCAAGATGGCTCGTCGCGTCGAGGGACGGCTCCCATTCACAGGTATTCCCGTTGTTGTCGGTGATAAAGACCTGGGTGTCGGCCTCATATGCAACGCCGTCAAGATTCGCAAAGAGCAGCACCGGTTCGCCGCTCTCTGACCGGTAGAGCACCTCCGTGACCTCGTCGGCCTGCGTTTTTTCGTTCCACTGCACACGGTTGACCGCAACCGTCGCGTTTTCATCGACCGGCACGATGCAGTACAGATGCCCCGCACCGCCGATAATGTGCTCCTCGTCGATCTCAGCGATGAAGGGGTATTCGAGGAGCATTGCCTTATTGGTTTCCCACAGCCATGCGGGGAAGCCCGCCTCGAAGCCCTCGTCAAACAGCCCGCCGACATAACCGAGATACGCCGCGCCAAACATTGTCATCGGAAAGTCGATCCGGTCTCGCAGCCATTCCAGCGCAGTCTCGGCCTCCGGCGAAAGGGTATTCTGCGCCGGCTGGGTTTCCGGCGCTTCTCTGTCCGTCCCTGGGGGCAGCGTTACCGCTTCGGCGCTTCCCTTCTGGTCATTGGATTCTTCCTGCCGTCTCCCTTGCGCACAGGCGCACAGGGAAAGCAGCAGAGCAATCGCCAGCAGCAGCGCGCCTACCCGTTTGCATATTCCTTTCATGGCCGCGCCCTCAGAATTTTCCGCTCCGACCGGAGCCTCCGCCGCCGGACTCGCTTTGGCTGCTGCTCCCACTGGAAGAGCTGCGCTCGATCTTCCGACTGGAGGTCGTCTTATGGGTGAAATCATCTGTTTGCTCCGTAAGCCGGAGTCCCGCGGAGACGTAGGCGTTCGCGGTTGCTTTTTCTGATACAGTGTCCATTTTCTGCCATATCACGGCGACGACCGCGGCTGCTGCCAGCAGGGAAAGACCGATCACGATAAGGAGCGGATAGAACAAGCTCGCCCGGACGGGCTTTCCTGCGGAAGCCTTTTCCAGATAGACTCTGCATTCTTTGACGTAATCCTCAAAGCCGCCGTACCAGTCATTTTCCCTGAAATTGTCCAGAAAGACCTTTTCCAGCTTCTCCTGACCATAGCTGTTGAACGCATACTCGCAGCGTGAGCCGTAGCAGAACATCGCCCAGTCGCGATCATCCATGCTGAGCAGGAGCATGATCCCGTCGCGGTTCGGTCCTTCGCCCATGGTGTAGTTATGATAGATGGTATAGGTTGCCTTGTAGACGCCGTCGGCGTGATAGTCCCGGAAATCCTCCACCGTCACAATGTAAACGCCGACACGGTATTTCTGGGAAACCGCTTCTGCCATTTTCTCCAGCCGCGCACGTTCACCTTCCCTGAGAAGTCCGGCGGCATCCGTCACATAGTTCAGCTGCGCTCCCGTCTGCGCTGCCGCAGCTGCGCTCACGCAGAGGGCAAGCGCCGTCACGAGCACCAGCAGGAGGCATAATAACCGTTTCTTCATGTTCTCACCCTCCTACCGTGCCATAAGCAGAATCGCCGTCACGCTGATAGCAACAAACAGCGCCGCGATCGCTGCAAACAGACCGATCACCCGCTTTGTGCTGACCGGCAGGTTGCCGACCAGCTTGCCTGTCTGGCCGTTCATGGCAAAGAGGAAGTCCTTGCCCTCCCATCTTGTGTTCAGAATCCAGACGGGAAGCAGCGCGTAATGCACCTTTCCGCGCTTCAACTGGATGCTCCGGCCCGTTTCATTGCAGGAGGCATAGCCGGTCACGGTTTTTTCCAGCGCATTCACCAGCGAGCCTGCACAGCGCCGATTCGCCCGATCCCGGCTGTCTTCCACGCTTACATCATATTTATCCGCCAGAAATCCGGGCAGATACGCCGTGGAAAACGGCTTTAGCTCTGTATAATCGTACGGTTCGATGGAGTCCATATAATCGTCCGGCATTTTGCTGGATGCATCCACCGGGATTTTTTCAAAGGCAATGGAACCGGCGCGTCGCACGTCGTAGTGGCTCGTCTCCGTGATCTCATAATCTCCCGAGGTGTATTTATGTACCGTGGTGGCATGGAACTGGACGCTTCCGCTGGCCTTGCCGTCGTACATCCAGAAGGGCACGTACACGCCCTTGATTTCCTCCAGATGGTTGGCTTTGGAGAAGGTCGATGGGAGCAATGGCTTTTTGAGATAATGCTTCTTCAGCGCCTTGATGGCGTCCTCCTTGCTCAGCTTGAAGGGAAGCACAAAGTCGGGCTTCAGAACGCCGGAGAACTGCCCCGGAATCACCGACGGATTTCCGCAGTATGGGCAGGACGTGGCTGCCGTCGTTGCGTCGCAGAGCAGTTCCGCACCGCATGACGGGCAGCAGTACGCTTTTATGCTGCCTGCGTCTGCACCCCAGTCCTCGCTCAGACCGGAGGTGTCCCAGTCGGAGCCGTCTGCGGTAGCCTCTTCCGCTTCGGCGGCGTTTTGCGCCGCTTCCACTGCATTCGCTTCTTTTTCCCCATAGAGCGCCTCAATTTCCGCTGTATTGAAGCTCGAACCGCAGTAGTCGCACTCCAATCTGCCGGATTCTCCCGTAAAATGGAGAGGCCCCATACAAGCGGGGCATTGATAATTTGTTACTTGTGTTGCCATCTAAAAATCCTCGTTTCCTGGACAGGCGTTACAATCTGCAAGGGCAGCTTGCAGCGCCAAGCGCAGGTATGATTGTGTTTTTCGGATATGTTCGCAGGCTCACTGCTTATGATAGATCGGGTACGTGTCCTTTATGACGTTTTCCTCCGAATCGTACAAGACACGCACATCGGCCTGGTCGCTGTTGGCAAGCGTGATCGCAATCCGCTTTTCTGCAATCAGACCTGCCATGATGCGGAGCGCTTTGCGTTTCATGGCACCACCTCCGTTTTTTTGCGAAAAGCCGGATTCTCCCGCTCCAAAATGGGGCGGGAGCCGGTTTCCATATGGTTTTCAGGAGGACGACGACCTTACCTGAATGACATGTTGCTGAGGATGATGTCCGGCATCGTTCCCGGGACGCAGTCCAAGTTGCGAAGGCCGATGGAAAGGGCACGGCTGTCGTCAAGCTGCGCGATATACTGAATCCATTCGTAGCCGATGTACTTATAGGTGCGGCCGCGGAAGGTGATGCCGCCGATCACGCGGTCCTCGATATCCTTGTAGTTTTCGAAGCTGTCCTTGTAATAATCGAAATCCTCCACCTTTGCCCTGACCTCAAACTGGATGGCGCCTGCGCCGAATGCGGTAGGATCGTCGTTTTCCACCAGGCTGCGCTTTCCGTCATCGAACGACCAGCCGGATACCGGGATCTTCGTCATGATTTTGACCTTAACATCGTCTTTTACAAACTGGGCGATTTCCACGGAGAAGTCCTTCATCTCGGCGTTTGCAGACGCTGCCTTGTTTGCCTCCGCAGCTTCCGCTTTGACGGTGTCAAGATACTTCGCTATGGCCTCCTCGCCGGAGAAGCCGCTCGTATTGTATCCGCTCACCTCATAAATGCCCGGACTCTCTTCCTTGAAATTGACGTAGATGAAATGGGAGTCATCATCCGCAGAGATCCATTTGTAGTAGCGGTAGTTTGCCTTCATGTGGTCGCTGTACTCTTCCTTGACGAACTGACCTTCCACGCCGAAGTAGGCAACAATATCCTCGTAAGTAGCGTCAAAAATATTATTATTGACCTCGTTCATCCAGACGTAGCCCTTCTGTACCTGCTCTTCGGTCACGATGCCGTCTCCGCCGGATGCCGCAGCGTCCGTCTGGGTGAGCGGGGCGCTGTCATGCGGATTGAAGTCGTTCGACGGCTCTTCCCCGATGGCGTCCGGCATGGGCATGCCCGCGTCAATCAGCGGCAGGTACCAGTCGGTATAGCGGTAGGGATAGCCGCTCTCGTCCATGTCCTCCCAGTACAGGCCCCACGGGCGCAGATAGATGTCGTAGTGGAACGCGTCGTCGCCGTTTTCGTAGTCGCCGTCGATCCAGATCAGGTCGTCATAGTCCAGAAGGCCGGGATCGACGATCCAGTCCGCATGTGCCAGTGCCGTGTCCGTGAACCAGCCGCCCTCGGACATGACCGTGCCGTGCTCGCCGGTTCCGGCTTCATTCAGGCTGACGGAGGCCAGCGCCATGGGGTCGGCTCTGGTGTAGTCCTCATCCCAGAGTGTGATGGTACCCGTATAGTCTGCGCCAATGGCGATCTCGCCGCAGACATCCCACCATTGCCCCTCCATGCTCTCGTAAGAACCCGAGCAACCGGTCATTTTCCACCAGCCGTACCATGCGCCGTTCCACCAGTCGAGCAGCGCGTCGCCGGTCGTGGCGGTCAGCCCGCCGTCATCCGTCATGCCCGTCTCCGTGGTCTCCACGCGGCTGAGCGTGGAGGGGTCGACGGTGATCTTGCCGCTTTTCTTGCCGAAGATCTGTTCAAAAGTCGCCTCCACCGCAGCGGTCGGGTCGCGCAGCACATAGGCCGTCTGCACCTCTAGCGTCGTACCCGGCGCGATGTCCGTGAACTGGCTGTTTATCACGGTTTCATAGCTCTCGTAGTCGGCAACGACTGTCGCAATCTCCAGCTCCGTGCCGTTCTGCATAACGGTCTCGTTGACACTCCAGAGATACGAGGCGTTTTCCTTGCCGTTGTTTGTGAAGTCCAGTGTCAGAACGATTGCGTCATTTCCGTCCGAATCTTCCATGATGCACGCGCCCTTGTAGAGCAGCTCATAGTCGCCGAGCTTGATCAAATTGGAATCTTTCGCCTTATCCTCTCCGCAGGCGGTGAGGCTGCTGAGCAGCATCGGCATCGCAAGAAGCAGGCATAGAAGCTTGGTCTTCGTCTGTTTCATAATTCCCTCCCAATATCCTTCAGGGATGCACAAATCTGCCGATCAACAGAAAATAACATATAATTCCAGAAAAACAACAGTGCATACCTGAGACATTTTGCTTTCCTTATTTCTTTTCCCGCCGAATCGCGTTTCCGTCCTTGTCGGTAAACTTGCCGCAGAGAATCTTGATAAAGTCAACAAGATATCCGATGCCGAACAGGCCGGCCGTCAGCAGGTAGAGGATGCCCGTGCCGGTCTTGCCGACATAGAAGCGATGAACGCCGAGACCGCCAAGGAAGAAGCAGAGCAGGAAGGTTGTCAGCCAGTCCTTGGTATCGGCCGGAACCTCCGGTGCGACATAGTCCTCTACCTCCTCGCCGTTCAGAATCTTCTTCACGGTTTCGGTCACGGTGTCGATATAGCCGCCGCGCTCCGTTGCAAGGCCGACCGTTGCGCCCTTGAGACCCTTGCGCAGCGCACTGTTCTTATCAACGCGCATTCCGCCAACCGACATCTTGGCCTCGGTGATGACCGGCTGGATCCGGATATGCGTGCCGTCCTTCAGGAAAAGCCAGAGACCGACGTCCACATTCGGCTCCTTTTCAAACGAGATGCGTTGACCTGGCACGCCGCCCTTGATCTGGAACGGCATCTGGAACGCCGCCCTGCGGGCATTGAGCTTCTCCATGATCTCTTCCAGTGTGGTGGAATAGGAAAGATCAAATTCACGGGGACTGGTTGCGAATGCTGCCTCTTTCATGCCGTCGGTAAAGTTTGCCATGGTGCTGTCTCCTTTCAAAAATCAAGTATGTGTCTGACGTGTGGTGTGCTGCCTGATCTTTTTGTGACGGTTCTGCGCCTGATACTAGTTTTCAATAAAACGGTTAAAAACCGTTTTATTCGGCTGCTGTTTCAGCAGCCGGCGGCCTGCGAAGGATTCGCAGGATAAAATGGTGTTAACCATTTTATCGAGAAATAGTATGAAAGCCATGCCGGGGCTTTTGCCCCTTCCGGCTCAGCCGCCGATCGCGCTGCCGCAATATTCGCAGCAGCCGCTGGCATCCGGCGTGGTGGTCGCGCCGCAGTAGGGGCAGGTGACGGCCGTCTTGGGCGCGGCGGCCTGCTCGATCTTTTCACGCACGTCCCTGCGAACCTGCGTCAGTGCCTGTCGGATTTCCTCGCCGAGCCTCTTACAGCTGCGGTACTCAACATTGGTCTCCGGGTTGTATCCGCCCGCCATGCCCGGACGCAATGCGGGCGGCGGTGTGATGTCCACGGAGCTTGAGTTGAGTCGGAAGCGCATTTCGTCAAAGTAAGGGTTGTTGACGAAAATGGTAATGTAGAAATCGTAGGAGTATTCATAGCGCGGCGGGTTGTAGCTGACCTCCTTGCCGTCCTTATCCTCCCGCATGAGCTCCGAGCGGCTCTCGTCGATGTCGAGATTACAGCCGGTCACGTCTGCGAAGTCCAGAACATCCGGGTTTGCCTCTTGCAGATCTCGTGCTCTTGTTACCATAAATTTTCCCGCGTCCTCGTCAAGAAGCACTTTGGTGTCCGTGCCGAGTGTTCTGGTCGTGTGGAATGCCGCTACCTTTCCCTGGTTTTCTTCCCGGTAGGCAAGCTGCGCCTTGATTTCTTCGACGGTGCTATTGCGCCGGTCAGAGAACCACGGCGAGAGCTTTTTGGCACAGTTTTTGCAGAGATTGCCGTTTTCCAGCTTGCGGTTGCCAAGTAAGCCAATCTTTTCTCCGCAAATATCGCAATATTTCTTATCGAACAGTCCCATGTATGTATCAATCTCCTTCCTCACTATTGTTATGCCCACGGGTCTTGTGCCGCGGGAATACGGATTCCGCTGAGAATGCTGGAATACTCCCACAAAAACCACTGGCCGGTAGAGGCCTTCTGCCGCAGTTTCATAGGCCGCGGCGAATCCGCGCCCGCCGTTTTAAGGAACACGCGCATATAGCCCGGCTCTATATCCTGAGGCCTTGGGTCTGATAGCACGTTCAGCGTGTACGGCATACGCGGCTGATAACCGTTTTCCGGCGCTGCGCCTTCAAAATATGCAAGCGGCAGATAGGCTTTGCCGCGCAGTCGGTCGCGCAGGAACTGGCAGTCATACGGTGTCATGGGTCTTGGCCCCCGCAGAATATCCATTGCGGCGGTGCCTGCATCTTTGTCCCGATCAAACAGTGCCAACGCACACAGGAACAGCGCGCATATGTGCTCCGGCTGCCGCCCTTTGGCGGCGAGTGTTTCAAATTCCTGCAAATTCTCAGGAATTTTCTGTATAACGACCTGCAATATAACCACTCCTTTCTAAAGCGTGTCGATCACACCGGCGAGGTAAGTCGGCGATACCGACGCATAAATAAAATTGTCTGCCAACTGATCCTTCACCGCCTGCCGCACCTCGGAGGCAAGCAGTTCGTCCGCGTTTTCATCCACCAGAAGCAGGACCTTGCAGACCCAACCGAGCTGCTTTACAGCATTGCAAAGCTTGAGCCGTTCGCTCAGCTTCCATATGCCCTGCCGGATGACCTCCATCACCAACACATTGGCACGGCAGGTCCGGCACAGGGCAAGCGTTTCCTCCGGCTTTGAGGAAAGGTAGACAAGAAAATCCGGATCGCATCCCGAAAGCGATTGCATGACCGCCTCCGCCAGAAGTCCGCCTTTCATATCCAGTACAATCCTTCGCATCCGTGCTCTTCACCGCCTTTCTCTCCTTTTGCAGTTTCCGTTATTATTTTAGCCGTTATCGCTCCTTTTTGCCCCCGCCGATTGGATAGGGTTTGCAATTATTTTTTGTTCATACTATTTCTCGATAAAATGGTTAACACCATTTTATCCTGCGAATCCTTCGCAGGCCGCCGGTGGCGGCGGGAAATGTATGGACTTACGTTTTTTGCGGCTACGCCGCTGGCTGCTGAAACAGCAGCCGAATAAAACGGTTTTTAACCGTTTTATTGAAAACTAGTATCAAGTGCCATAATCTGACTCGTTTCTTCCAACAAGGGGCGCAAAACTGTGTTGCCTTTTTCTATCCGCATGTTATACTATCAGTACAGACGTGCACAGTCGGGAGGCATGCGGCATGAGCAAAGCGGCAAAAAAAAGCATCTTATACGCGCTGGGCGTGTTGGCGCTCATTGCGCTTGCCATGTGGCTCCGATACGCAAGCCGGCATATTTTTCATTCTCCGGCTGTCAGCCACCTGCGAAGCGGGATCTATGTGTTTTTGTTCAGCGTGTGGTGCTACTCCCTATGGATCCGCATCGTGCAGGCGCAGGCACGGCGCTATCTGCTGGCGATTTCGGTGCTGATGGTGCTGTGGATTCTTCTTCGCTCAATCAAATATTCCATTGAAAACACGGATGTAGAGCGCTGGCTGTGGTATTTCTACTATTTCCCGATGCTGTTCATCCCCATGCTGTCGGTCTTTGTTTCCCGATCTCTGGGCAAGGGAGAGGATTTTCGGCTGCCGCGATGGACCAAGATTCTGTATGTTCCAACGCTGCTGCTTCTCTTGCTCGTTCTGACCAATGATCTGCACCAGCAGGTGTTTTCCTTCCCGTCCGGCGTTTTATCGGATCGGGAGTATCGGTATGAGGGCGGCTATTTCTTTGTGATGGGTTGGGAGGCCCTGTGCGCGGGGTTCGCGTTTCTTTCGATGGCGAAAAACTGCCGCATCCCACGCAGCAGGAGAATTCGCTGGCTGCCGCTGGTTCCGCTTGCGCTTTCGTTGGCCTATGCTTGCGCGTATGTTAAAAAAGTCTATTGGGTCTGGGTGCTTGCGGGCGATATGACGGTGTCGCAGTGCCTGATTTTTGCGAGCATCCTTGAATGCTGCATTCAATGCGGGCTGATCCAGTCCAACCTCGGATACGACGAACTTTTTGAGGCAACGAGTTTGCCTGTCCAAATCACGGATCAGGCATTTTGCTCCCAATATGTGTCTGTTGCCATGCGGGGGGCTTTGCCGCCAAATGAGCTGCGGCAGATGCGGGTGGATACCATCCATCTGGGCGATGATACGCTTTTGAAGCGGCACCGGCTGCGCAGCGGCTGGGTGTTCTGGAAGGAAGACATCTCCGCGCTGAATCAGATTCGAATGGAGCTGGAGCTGACAAGGGATGAGCTGCGTGATACCGGCGATGTTCTGGCAGCGGAGAATGCACAGCGCGCAAGATGGCTGAAGCTGACGGAGGAAAACCGCCTGTATGACATGATGGAAGCGCAAACCGCCCGGCAGATCGCGATGCTGCGGGATCTTCTGGCTGAACTGCGGAAGGCAGAGGATCCGGACAGAGCCAGACATCTGCTCGGGCAGGCCATCATCATCGGAACCTACGTCAAGCGTAGAAGCAATCTGATTTTTGTCGGCGTGCAGCGCGGCGCAATCAGCGTGCAGGAGCTTCGGCTGTGCCTCAATGAATCTTCCGAGAATATCAGTGTCTCCGGCGCCGACTGCAAGACGATTGTCAAAGGGGAAGGGCAGCTTACCGTCGAGCAGGCAACGCAGGTCTACGATCTGTTTGAGGCGGTTGTGGAAACGGAACTGGAATCGCTACGTGCGCTGCTGGTCTCCATAGAGGTCGGTAAGCGGGTGGAGGTTGCTCTCTGTGTCGCGGCGGCGGAGCCGCTCCGGGGGCTGTGCGGACGGTTTCCGGGTCTGGAATGGGAGCAGGACGAGGACGGACTGCAATATCTGACGTGGGAGCCGGAAAAAGCAAGGGGGTAAAGACGTATGGACAGGATTAAGGAGAGCTTCGACAATCTGCCCATCGCTGCCTGCTTCTTCGATAAAAGCGGCGTGGTGCGGCTCATCAACCGCCGGATGCTTGCCATTGCGAACTGGCTGCGAAAAGGCGGCATACAGTCCCTTGCGGAGATGCGGAACGCTCTTCACTCGCCGCCCGCAAACGTTCGCTGTCTGGACCCGCGCCTTTTGATTTACCGCTTTCCGGATGGGAAGGCGCTGCGCTTTGCGCAGGAGCAGATCACAACAAAAGCGGGCGTCCGCTATACGCAGATCACTGCCGCGGACGTTACGGAGCTGATCCGGAAACAGGACCAGCTGAAAGTGGAAAACGCGAAGCTGGCGGAGGTGAACGAGCGGCTTCGGCTGCTGCTTGTACAGATGCCGGAGATTATCCGGGAGGAAGAGACATTGGCGATGAAACTGCGTGTGCACGATGACATTGGGCACAGTATTCTTGCGGCACGCCGCGTGCTGCTCCAACACACGGATCTGACGGAAATTCGCGCAAACGCGGCGCTGTGGGAACAGTCCATTTCCGTGCTTTATCGCTCCAGCCAGATAACGGCGCAATCCGAACCGCTGGAGGCGGCGAAAAAGCGAGCGGAAGAATTGGGCGTTAGCGTTCTGATGACAGGAAATGCGCCGCAAAGGCAGTGGATACGCGCACTGAGCGCACTGGCGATCTGCGAATGTGCGGCAAACTGTGTCCGTCACGCAGATGGCACAGAATTGTATGTGTTCTTTTTGCAGAAGCCGGACTGCACGGAGGTCTCCCTGACCAACAACGGCGCGGTGCCGAAGGAAAAGATCACAGAGGGCGGAGGCCTTTCCATGCTACGTCAACGTATAGAAGAAGCAGGCGGCAAAATGGAGGTTTGGAGCAGCCCTCGCTTTCAGCTGATGCTCAGTCTGCCGGAACAGGAGGAAGCAGTACATGAGAGTGATGATCGTTGAAGACCAGACCATGATCCGCAGTCTGCTGGAAAGCTATTTCCGTGCCGAGGACGGATACCGGATCACGGCATCCCTCCCCGGTGCAAAGCAGGCGGTTGAGGTGTGCCGGACAAACTCTGTCGATCTGATTTTGATGGATGTGCAGACGGAGAACCGTGAGAACGGTCTGACTGCCGTTCGTCAGATCAAAGCCATACAACCGAAGATCAAAATCATTGTTGTGACCTCGCTGATCGACTGCGCCGTTCTGGACGAGGCAAAGAGGGCCGGGGCCGACAGCCTGTGGTATAAGGACTCTACGCAGAAACGTTTGATGGATGTTGTCCGGCAAACGATGGCGGGTGAACATATCTTCCCGGACGCGCCTCCGACGGTTGAGATCGGCATGGCAAAAAGCACGGAATTTACAAAGACGGAATTGAAAGTTCTGCGGCATCTGATGCGGGGCTTGTCTTACACGCGCATCGCGGCGGAGATGGGCTGCGAGATGTCGACGGTCAAATTCCATGTGGCAAACATGCTGCAAAAAACCGGGCTGGAAAACAAGCTTCAGCTTGCCCTGGCAGTCAGTGACGTCAAGTTGATTGCCGATCTGGCGGAAGAATGATGGGATTTGATTTTCTGCTTGTACAGCCACAGGCATTTATTGAAAAGAAGAAGCCGCATCTGATACTATTTCCTGATTAAAATCTTAATTTTAATCAGGAAGGCATCGCCTGAAGGCGCTGCCTGTTTTGTGATTTAAAAGGAAAGAAATCACAAAACAAGTCTCATATGAACTCCATGCCCTTCAGGCAGTTAAAATCTTTTTTAAAGATTTTAATTGGAGTTCAGTATCAAAGGAAAAAACTTTCTGCAATTCTTGATGAGCTTGAAGAACAACCGAACACATAATCTTGAGTATTGAAAGCTTGGGAAAATATGATAATAAATCCTAACACAATAATAGGTGAATGTCTGGAAACAGCATGGGGATTACCCCAGTACATGGACATTATTTCCAAAGTAAATAAGAATAACTTCAAGGCATCGGCAGACTTCAGAACAAGCTTTAATGCCTATTACAGAGTAAGGCAGAGAAAATCTGAATGGTATGATGCTTATTACGAATTGATGGAGAATCAAAAACACTACCCTCTTTCATTTGAACAGTTGCTCCGTAAGCTCATGACATTCGGAAACATTGAAACATCTTTTTCAAGTAAACTTCTTGCTACTGTGGATGTTGATCGTCCGATATGGGATCAGTATGTTCTTAAAAGCCTGGGTCGCTATAAAGATTGGAATTCCTTCAACGGGAAAGATAAAGAAGAGCGTATCAGTAAAGCTGTCGAGATTTATGCCGACATTGAAAAGTGGTATGCAGATTTTTTGAACAGTAAAGACGGGAAAGAGTGCGTGAAAAAGTTTGATACCATTCTTCCCGATTACGCCGGAAAAGTATCCGATGTAAAGAAAATTGATTT